>Ga0210406_10000104_pt1 | contig 128500 bp, 108 predicted proteins | sample IncBWC30MmetaG_FD_155454 | JGI IMG/M metagenome (GOLD analysis project Ga0210406, IMG submission 155454) | Forest soil microbial communities from Barre Woods Harvard Forest LTER site, Petersham, Massachusetts, United States - Inc-BW-C-30-M | ecosystem: Environmental > Terrestrial > Soil >... | reverse complement strand
GTTTACGAGCCTACGCAAGACGGCAAGCATCTCCAGCAGGTACCTGGTCTTCGGGTGAGTCCGGGTTTTGCCGCTCCCAGCGATCTGCCCTCGACTCCCGGACCGCAAGGGAGTGACGCGATTAAGCCTCCTGGCGCCGAGAAACCAGCAGGGCAGAAAAAGGACGGCGGCGCCTCACCGGCAACCAATCAGGACGCGAGCAAGGAGAAGAATGTCCCCCGACAAAAATAACGAGCCCATCAAAATCACTCTCGATGATCTGGCGCGCGTCGAAACAGCCGCGCCAGTTGGCGCACCCATGGTGCCGGGTCGCGGACCAGACGGCGCAAAAGTCTATGGGAGCGTGACCGAGGCCGCCGACCAGCCCGTGGCCACATCCCCCGAAGAACGCGGCAGCATTCTCTTGCAGGCCTGGTTCTACCTCGGTCTTGCCGGCCTCCTCGGCGCAACCGCTGGCTGGGCTACGATCGAGCCTTGGTTCGTGGATGGACCCGGGCCCAGTCGAGCTTGGCAAACCTTCGCCTTGATCGCTCTCGTCGTCACTTTGCAATGCGTCGCGTACGGCGTCGCGGAAAGCATCGTTGAGCGCTCACCCCAAAAAGCGCTGACCCGCGGTGGGCTTTCCATTCCGTTGGGAGCGCTCTTCGGAGCTGTGATCAGCGTCATCGCTGGAGTTGTGTTTCTCATTTGTGTCTCTTTTGTGGCAAGCATGGGTGCGCAGACTGCAAGGAACCCCGCATTCTGGGTTGCGCGCGGCATTGCCTGGATGGTTCTCGGCGTAGCGCCAGGCGCCGTCTACGGAATTATTGGACTTTCGTCGAAAAAGGCGTTGTATGGAATTCTCGGCGGAGTGATTGGTGCTGGCCTCGGTGGCATGCTCTTCGATCCCATCGCACTTTTGACCAAAGGCGGAGCCGCCAGCCGCGGCGTAGGATTCGCCCTTCTCGGCCTGGCGACGGGTATTGCCATGGGGCTTGTCGAAAGCGCCCTTAAGGATCGCTGGCTGTACGTCACTGCCGGCCCGCTCGCAGGCAAGCAATTCATTTTGTACAAGCCGCGCACGGTCATCGGCAGCGACCAGAAGTGCGACATTTATTTATTTAAGGACCCAAACGTCCTCGCCGAACACGCTATCGTCGAAATTACCGGCTCGCGCGTGCAATTCCGAGCTCTCGGCCCGGCTTACGTTTCCGGGCAGCCCGCGAGGGTCCAGGTTTTGCAGAGCGGCAATGCCGTCCAGATCGGCAGATACGCATTTCGCTATTCGGAAAGGCAGCGTAAGTGAATCCGGTCTGCCCCTATTGCCGGACGGAAGTCGGGTCGGCCGCCGAGGAGCGGCTCGATTGTCCCGGCTGCGGTACCCCCCATCATCCGGAGTGTTTTGCGGAGAACGGGGGATGCACTGTATTCGGCTGCTCCAAAGCGCCCCAGGACGAGCCCAAGATGAGCGTGTCCGGCACGGAATTGAATCGGGCTCCCGCTCCTTTTCCTGCGCCCATCGCGCCTGCGCCTGTCGCACGCAGGCACAGCGGTGGATTTTCCATTTTGCAGCTTTCTGGCCCTTCCCAGCCGTTGGGAGCACAAAACCCGCTCGCGTCAGGAGCAATGCCCCCGCCCCCACCACCGCCGGTCTCCGGAACGGGTGCGCCGCCACCTCCAGCACCGTCACCCCGTGGCGTGTACGCGCCATTGCGTCCGCAGGACGTGATTCGCGGGACGGGAACGACGAAGAGCCGCCAAGTCTACGTGCTGCTTGGGGTTTTTCTGGGAATTTTCGGAGTGCACAATTTCTATGCTGGGTATATACAGAGAGCAGTTTCTCAGCTCTGTCTTACCGTACTGACTTGTTTTTATGGAGCTGTGGTGAGCTGGATCTGGGCCATTGTGGAAGTCTGCACCATCAGCAGAGACTACGACGGAGTGGAGTTCACTTGAAAACGGAGGGGCAATGAATTATTTCATCAAGCGCGATCTCCAGGAATACGGGCCGTATACGCTTTCCGAGCTCCAGCGCTACGTGGCGTCCGGAAACGTCCTGCTGACCGATCTATGCCACGGCGAGGGTGCTACCGATTGGGTGCCCGTCTCCCAGGTGATCGGGAATATTCCCGTGCCGCAAGCCGCACCAGCACCAACTCAAGCGTCCATCGCGGCCGCTGCAGCCGCGCAATACCCCGCGCCCCCTTCGCTCCACTGGGCCCTCGTCTTGTTGCTCGGAATTGTGACGTGCGGCATATTTTTGTGGGTCTGGGCCATCGTCCAGGCCAACTGGGTCAGGAAAGTGCAGCCCAACAGCAAGGGAATGATCTTGTGGTCCTTCGCGATCCTCTGCTCTCTCATTGATGGAGTTTTGTCCGCGCTGCCAGACGGCAACGCGAAGGGGCTCATGGCTCTCTTTAGGCTCGCTGGCGCGATTCTTTGGATTTCCGGCTCCTTCAGCATGAAGAATTCCATCGAGGAACACTACAACACCGCGGAACCCATTGGACTCAGTCTGAACGGAGTAATGGTATTTTTCTTCAACGTCTTTTACTTTCAATACCACTTTACCCAGATCAATGAGGCGCGCAAGAGACAAGGCATCTACGCCTAGCCGAAATGAACGTCCTAAGCAAAATGCGTGCAGTAGCATTCGCCTCTCTGGCCTGCGCTGGAGTCCTTTACGAGTTCCCGCCGGAGCAGTATCACTTCTACCCGCAATGCCCGATCTTCAAGTATTTGCACGTCTACTGCCCGGGCTGCGGCGCCACTCGCGCAGTCGCCGCCCTTCTGCACCTAAGAATCGCGGAGGCTCTGCATTACAATGCTCTAGTAGTCTTGCTCGTTCCCATATTGCTTGCCTACTTCGCGGTGGCCTACTGGAAAGCAACACGCAATGAGGTTTACATCTGGCCTCGCGTCCCCGCGATGGGCCTAACGGCTCTGCTGGTAATGTCCGTAGCCTTCGGCGTGCTGCGTAACTTTCTGGGTGGTTCGTTCTAGGAAATCATGCTCTCACCACGAATCAGACGCCTAAAACTCGACTACGACACCTTGATTCAACGATTCGCGAATTGGCCCCTGATCCAGGTGAGTGGCACGGCGGGAATGCCTCCTGAGGTCTATCGCATCACCTTTCAGATCAAAGGCCTGTATGTCTCTCCGACCGGCGAAATCCAGGAGCGCGACACCCATCAGCTCGAAATAAATCTTTCCCTTGGCTATCCCCGGCGCGCTCCGCAGTGCCGCATGATGGCTCCAGTCTTTCATCCAAACTTTGACGAAGGCAGTGTTTGCATTGGCGACTTCTGGGCCGCCTCGGAAGGCCTGGATGATTTGATCGTTCGCATCGGCCGAATGATTGCCTATCAGGAATACAACACCAAGAGCCCGCTCAATGGGCTCGCCGCCAAATGGGCCGCGCAGCATCCTGAACTTTTGCCCATCGACTCTCGGAACATCGCACCGCCGACGGACCGGCCAGTCCAGGAGATTCCTGCCCCGCCTTCTCCGGCGCCGGAGACCGTGCCGTCACCCATTCAATCCGCTAACGACCCGAAACCACAAGATCCCTGGAATCAACGCATTGTCGTCGAATAATAAGAGATAGCTTCACTCCTCCAGCAACCGATTCGCTTGGGACCTCGCAATCATTAGTTCAGCCCGCCAAAACGTCACCCAGCGCAGCGCAAGCCCCTAGAAAAAGATTTTGAAAATTCCGGAAACAAAATTCGGGCGTCTCGCGTTTCTTCTATTGCATTCCCATAGGGACTGTAGCATATAGATATGGGTATCCCATAGGAGCTACAGGAGAATTCAATGGGCGATAAAAAAGACGTCTGGCAGGGCACCCTGGCCTTGATGGTGCTGAAGACTTTGCAAGCGCTGGGGCCGTTGCACGGTTACGGCATTGCCCGCCGCATCGAGCAAACCAGTGGCGACCTCTTGGCCGTCAACTACGGAACCCTCTACCCTGCCCTGCTCAAGCTCGAGCAGGAAGGCTACATTTCCTCCGAATGGGGCACCTCCGACAACAATCGCAAAGCCAAGTACTACAAACTGACCCGTGCCGGCCGCAAGCAATTGGACAAGGAAGCCCGCGAGTGGAATCAGACCACCGAGATCCTGGCGCGCTTCCTGGCCCCCGGGAAGGAATCCGCATGAGGCTCTTGCGCGCGTTATTTCTCCGACTGGCCGCGCTATTCCGCAAAGACCGCCAGGAGCGCGAAGCTGCCGCCGAACTGGAAACCCATCTCCAATTGCACATCGAAGACAATCTGCACGCCGGCATGAGCGCGCAGGAAGCGCGCCGCCAGGCACTCATCAAACTGGGCGGCATCGAGCAAACAAAAGAATTGGTTCGCGAGCGAAGGGGGCTGCCAATGTTGGAAATATTGCTTCAGGATCTGCGCTACGGCGCGCGCATGCTGGCGAAGAATCCCGGCTTTACTCTCGTCGCCACGCTAACGCTGGCCCTGGGTATCGCCGCCAATGCCACGATTTTTAGTTTCGTCAGCGCCGTGATGCTCAAGCGCCCCCCAGTCCGTGAACCGGACCAGGTGGCGGTGGTTTCCGCAATCAGCCCAGTGAGTTCCTGGGGCGTCAACCTGAATCCCTTCTCCGCGCCAAATTATTTTGCCTGGAAGAAAGAAAACCACGCGTTTGCTGATATGGCCGCCGCCGATCCCTACGCCGGCGCGAGCTTAACCGGAGACGGCGACCCCGAGCGCGTTAGCGCCATGCGAGCCACTGCAAATTATTTCTCTGTGCTTGGTGTCTCAGCCCAACTGGGAAGAACCTTCGCTGACGGCGAAGACCAGGATGGCCGTGACCATGAAGTGATCCTGAGCCACGACTTATGGGCGCGCCGGTTTGCCGCGGACTCCAGCATCGTCGGCAAAACCATTCGCCTGAACGGCACGCCCTATCAGGTCATCGGCGTGATGCCCGCTCAATTCCTTCTGCGATCGTTCTCCGCACAGATCTGGATTCCCCTGGAGTTGAATGAAAGCCAACAGAACGCCGCCGCGCGAGAAAACCGAAACTTGTTTCTCTTCGCGCGCCTGAAGCCGGGCGTAACCATCCCCGAAGCGAACGCCGAATTTCAGCGCCTCGCTCACACCGCCGAGTTGAATTTTCCAGACACCGAAAAAGGCTGGGGTGCCACTGTCCTTACCCTGCAGGACCACATGATCCGCGAGTTCAACTCCGGCCCGGCAATGATCGTGCTCATGAGCACCGTCGGCTTCGTGCTGTTGATTGCTTGCGCCAACATCGCCGGACTGCTCCTGGCGCGCGCCACCGGCCGTGGCAAAGAAATTGCCGTTCGCCTCGCCATGGGTGCGGGACGCTTGCGCATGGTCCGGCAGCTCCTGACAGAAGCGTTGTTGCTGGCTGCTCTCGGTGGCGCCGCAGGCTTGATCCTCACATTTTGGGGCGCGCGCCTGCTGAAATCGGCTCTCAGCTTTAACGAAGAAGTGAGAGTGCTCGACTTGAGCTTGGATCTAAAGGTATTGGCGTTCACCGCCGGGATTTCCCTGCTCGCCGCCGTTGTATTCGGACTGGTTCCTGCGCTGAAATCCGGAACTTCCGATATTTCGACCATTCTGAAGAACGCTAGCGCCAAGGCTTCGGCAGGTCGCCGGCAGAACCGCTTGCGCAGTCTGCTGGTGGCCGGAGAGGTTGCACTGGCGGTTGTGCTCCTCACCGGAACTGGCTTGCTCCTCACCGCAATCATCGAAGGTCTCAGCAGGGGCCTGGGATTCGACCAGCAACGCTTGCTCACTGCCTCGTTGGCTCTCCCGGATTCTCACTATCCCGACGGGCCCAAGCAGGTAGGGTTTTACCGCCAGCTGCTCGCGAAACTGGAAAATATTCCGGGGGCCGAATCCGCCGCCATCTCCACGGTTCTGCCTGCGGGCGGCCCTGAGGAAGTTTCCTTCCGTCTGAAAGAGCAAGAAAATCTGCCACCCGGAGAAAGATCCAAGGCGCGTTACATCGTCGTGAGTCCGGCGTTCTTCGATACCGCCAAAATTCCCCTGATTCGAGGTCGCGTCTTCTCGGAACTGGATGGACCAGGCACTCACCGCACGGCTGTCGTGAGTGAAGTGTTTGCGCGCCGATTCTTTCCAAAAGGAGATCCGCTCGGTCAGCAGGTGATGATCGACACCGGCGGCGAGAGCGGCGCGCAGTGGCGCGAAGTCATCGGCATCGTTGGAAACGTGAAAAGCTGGCCGCTGCAAACATCGGATGACGCGGAAATTTACGAAAACTACTTGCAGCAGCCGGCCGGAGAAATGGCGGTATTGGTGCGCGCCAAAGGAAGTCCGGAGTCGATGGCTCCCGGACTGCGCCAAGCGGTCTGGAGTATCGATAAAGACCAGCCCGTCGCACGGGTCATGAGTATCGAAGAAAGAATCGGAGAGCAGACTGCGGGCGACCGCCTCTTTGGCTCAATGCTCGGAATTTTTGCGGCGCTGGCGGTCACGCTATCGGCGGTGGGCTTGTACGGCCTGGTCGCGTTCACCGCCGGACTCCGCACCCAAGAGATCGGAATCCGCATGACCCTCGGAGCCGACAAAAACAGGATTATGCGCCTCGTTCTCGGCGACGGCATGAAACTCGCCTTGACCGGCATCGCTGTCGGAATGATCGCCGCTCTGCCCATGAGACGCATTCTCGAAGGCATGATCCACGATTTTCGCGTGAATGGCAGTTGGATTCTCCCGTCGATGGCAGCGGTCATCGGACTTGTAGCTTTGCTGGCTTGCTATATTCCCGCGCGGCGCGCCACACGCGTAGATCCCATGGTCGCGCTGCGCTACGAATAGTCTGGGTAGGAGGCTCCTATGAGACGTTTGCGCTCTTTGTTCCTCCGATTTGCCAGTCGCTTTAAAAGGCAAGAGCATGACCGTGACTTTTCCGCCGAAATGCAAGCGCACCTCCAGTTGCACATCGAAGACAATCTGCGGGCTGGCATGTCCGCGGAGGAAGCACGCCGCCAGGCACGAATCAAACTCGGCGGCGTTGAGCAAACGAAAGAACTCTACCGCGACCGGCTCGGCCTACCAGTACTCGAAACACTCTTCCATGATTTGCGATTCGCCTTCCGGCTTGTGCGAAAAAATCCCGGATTCACTTCAATCGCTGTTTTGACGCTGGCGCTCGGCATGGGTGCCACCACGACGATCTTCTCCGTCGTAAACAGCGTCCTCCTCCGCCCTCTGCCGTACCAAAATCACGACCGTCTCTTGCGCGTACAAGAAACGCATCCAGGCGCCGTTGGCAGCGGCGTCACGTTCGCAACATTTTTGGATCTCGAGCGCGAAGCGCACACCGTCGAAAACGCCTCCGCCTTTCGCGAGTGGATTTTCAACGTCACCGGCGGAGCCGAACCGCAGCAGGTTCCCGGTGCGCTGATTTCCGGAAATTTTTTCAACGCTTTGGGAAGCCAGCCACTTCTCGGCCGAACCATCCAGCCGGAAGATGACCAACCCGGCGGAAATAATCGCGTGGTTGTCTTCAGCTACGCTTTGTGGAACAGCCGCTTCGGCGCCGATCCTAAAATCCTGGGTCAGACGCTCAACGTAAATGCCGAGCCCTTCACCGTGATTGGCGTGATGCCCGCAGGCTTTGACTATCCCCAACACGCCGAATTGTGGTGCCCGCTGGTGCCCGGAAGCGGCTTGCATAGCAATCGCCGCGCGCACTTGCTCACCGTCCTTGTCGATCAGAAATCTGTAGAATCGCTCGGTGGCGTGCAAGGCGAACTGGCCGCTTTCGCGGAAACCGTCGAGAAACGAAATCCCGGCGTCGACGATCCTTCACTTACTTTAAGCGCGGTGCCTTTGCAGAAGAGCCTCGTTGCTCCCGTTCGCCCCGCCCTGATTATCCTTTTGCTCTCCGTCGGATTGCTCCTGCTGATTGCTTGCGCGAACGTCGCCAACCTGCTGCTCGCTCGGGCCACCGCTCGCCGCAAGGAAATCGCCGTCCGCCTCGCACTCGGTGCCAGCCGCGCCCGGCTCGCGATGTTGTTGCTGACCGAAAGCATTTTTGTCTCGCTCCTTGCGGGCGCAGTCGGCTTACTCATCGCCGAGGCCGGACTCACATTCATCCGGACCCAAAACAACCAGGACTTGCCGCGCTTCACGGAAATCACTCTGGACTGGCGCGTCTTCGCCTTCGCATTGACAGTCTCCATTCTTTCAGGACTATTTTTCGGCCTTGCGCCCGCCCTCGCCGGTGCAAAGATCAACTTGAACTCGCCCCTCAAGGAAGGCAACTGGGAACCATCTGGAGCAAACCTGCGGCTTTCGAATAGCACTCTTACCGTCCTGCAATTCTGCCTGGCAACAATCTTGCTCGCCGGCGCGGGCCTGCTGGGAAGCAGCCTTCTGCGCGTCCTGCGCGAGAATCCCGGATTTAATCCCGATCGCCTGCTGACCCTGCAAGTTTTTCTTTCCCCCGTTAAGTATCCCGAAGGCGATTCGAATTCAGCCATCGTTTTGCACGAAATGCTCGAACGCGTTCGCGCCGTCCCCGGCGTGCGCTCCGCCGGAGTGGTAAACGCTCTGCCGATCACTGGCGGACCAAGCACCGAATTTGTGATCGAAGGCCGTCCCGCGCCACGCCTCGGCGACGAGCCGGGCGCCGACATCCGCGTTGCCGACCCCGAGTACTTCTCTGCCATGAGTATTCCGCTGCTCGCCGGGCGCTCATTCACCGATCATGACACCGCCGGCTCCGCTCGCGTTGTACTCATCAACGAAACTCTTGCCCGAACTTTTTGGCCCAACGCAAATCCCCTCGGCCAGCGCATCACCATGAAAGACTGGGGCCCCCCGCTGACCGGTGAAATTGTCGGAGTGGTTGGCGACGTCAAGGGAAGCGGCCTGGACGCCACCGTGGGCCCAATGCTTTATTGGCCCTACACGCAATTCGGACAAATCTTCAACACCATGGTCGTCCGCACCGATGGCGACCCACTTCGTTTCACCGCTGCCGTGAAAGACCGCATCTGGTCGGTCGACAAGGACCAGCCGGTCTCTCGCGTTCAAACCATGGATCAGATCCTCTCCGATTCCGTCGCTCGCCGCCGTCTCTACGTGGTGCTTCTCGGTGTCTTCGCGTGGGTTGCCCTGCTTCTCGCGGCGGCCGGCATCTACGGCGTCGTCTCCTATTCCGTCGCACAGCGCACGCGCGAGATCGGCATCCGCGTCGCCCTTGGCGCGGAACGCGTCGACGTCCTGTGGCTTATCGTAGCCCAAGCCGCGAAGCTGGCGCTCACCGGCGAACTCCTCGGAATCCTGCTGGCTTTGGGGATCACTCGCCTTATGGCCAGCCTGTTGTTCGGGACTAGCGCCGCCGACCCATTCACGTTTGCCTGCGTGGCCATCCTGTTAAGCGGCGTCGCGCTCGTCGCATGCTACATCCCCGCGCGCCGCGCCATGCGCGTCGATCCGATGGTGGCATTGCGCTACGAATAGTTAGGAGATGGTGTGATTAAAACAATGCGCGTCTGCCTCATTAGACTCAGCACCTTGTTTCGAAAAAATCGGCGAGAGCGCGAACTCGCCGCCGAGCTGGAGTCCCATCTCCAAATGCACATCGAAGACAATCTCCGCACCGGTATGGCCGCCACACAAGCGCGGCGGGAGGCACTCATGAAACTCGGCGGCGTCGAGCAAACTAAGGAAAATTACCGAGACCGGCGCGGACTTCCGCTTCTTGAAACACTGATCCAAGACCTGCGCTTCGCCGCTCGCACGCTCGTGAAAAATCCCGGTTTCACCTCCGTCGCCGTCCTCACTCTCGCCCTCGGCATCGGCGCAAACACCGCCATCTTCAGCGTGATCAATGGAGTGCTGCTCAATCCCCTTCCTTACAACAATCCTCGGCAACTCGTCGTCAGGAAAGGAAACGATTCGCTGCTCAACGTGATGGAAATCCAGAGACAGATGCGCGCTCTTTCTCAGGGCGGCGGAATCAACGTCGAGGCGATGGACTACACCGGCGGGGCCGAACCCCTCCAGGTCCATGTCGGGCTCGTCGATGCGCAGTTTCTCGAGACGCTGGGCGTGCCACCAATGCTCGGTCGAATCATTTCGCCGCAGGAAGATGTGCAGGGTGGCCCGCGCCTCGCTGTGATCAGCTATTCTTTCTGGCAAAACTCCCTGGGCAGCGATCCTCATGCGCTGGGCAAGATGATTCCACTGGCAGGAAACTCCTATACCGTGATCGGCGTGATGCCCGCGAGTTTTGCTCCGCCAGAGCAACATGCGGACGTTTTCGTTTCCCTCTGGGTGGGCTACCCGGAAGCGGCTGCCTATCGCGGTGTGCACTTCATGCGTACCTATTGGCGATTGAGGCCGGGCCTCACGCTTGCGCAAGCGCAATCGGATATGGCCGCGATCGACCGCCGGCTCGCCGAGCAATATCCGGCCCAGGAGACAGACCGGAAAACACAGTTAATTCCCCTGCAGGAATGGCTCGTAGGAGACGTGCGGCCGGCACTGCTGGTGCTCTTCGGCGCTGTAGGTCTTGTGCTGCTGATTGCCTGCGCGAATTTCGCGAGTTTGCTAATGGCGAGGGCCGTCTCGCACCGCCAGGAATTGGTGATCCGGGCGGCGTTGGGCGCAGGACGCGCCCGGCTGATCCGGAAAACGCTGACGGAGAGCGCACTGTTGTCGCTTCTTGGCGGCGGTGCCGGACTGGTGCTCGCTCAGTGGGGTACGCAGGTGCTGCTGGCCCTGAGGCCGGAAAAGCTGGCGCGCTTGAGCGGAATTCACGTGGACGCACGGGTGCTTCTGTTTGTCCTCGGCGTCTCATTGTTGACCGGCATCGTGTTCGGAATGGTGCCGGCGTGGATCGCTGCGGGCGCAGACGTTGCCGAAGCACTGAAATTGAGCGGGCGAACCGCGACCTCCAGCACGGCGGGGCATCGTCTGCGGAAAGTCCTGGTCACCTCGGAGCTGGCCCTCGCTTTGGTCCTGTTGGTCGGAGCCGGTTTGTTGATCAAGGGATTCTCGCGGCTGCACTCCATCAATCCCGGGTTCGATGCCACGAACGTAACGACCATGTATCTCCAGTTGCCCGCCAAGCGGTTTGGCGAAATCCCCAAACAAACGCAGTTCCGTCGCGAAGTGCTCGCCCGCTTGAATTCGCTGCCGGGCGCGCAGGCAGCAATGGTGACCGATATTCCTCTCAGCGGGAATTACTTGGACCACAGTTTCGTCATCGATGGCCGCCCTCCGCTCTCCGTGGGCAGTGAGCCTGATGTGCAGACCCTCTCGGTGATGGGCGATTACTTCCGCGTGATGCGCATTCCGCCGCGCTCAGGGCGCGACTTCACTCCGCTGGACCGCGAAGGGCAGCCGCTGGTAGCCATCGTCAATGAGGAAATGGTGAAAGAATTCTTCGCCAACGAGAACCCGGTCGGGATGCGCATCCGCTGGGCGCGCGACGCCGGGTCGCCACGATGGATGACCATCATCGGCGTAGTGGGGAACGTCAAACATTCGGGAGTGAATCAACCCACGGATCCTGCTGTCTATACACCCTATTCTCAGTCCGACGAGGAGTGGAGACGCTGGATGACCATCGCCATCCGCACGACCGCGGCATCCTCCGGGCTAGTCGGTGAAGTGAAGAGGCAGATTTGGAGCGTGGACAATCAGATTCCAGTCAGCGATGTGCACACCATGGAGGAGCTCCTGTCTGTGTCGCTCGCCCAGCAGCGCTTCAACATGTTTCTTCTCGGACTCTTCGCCGCGCTCGCGTTGATTTTGGCTGCGGTGGGAATTTACGGTGCGATGTCCTATTCCGCCACCCAGCGAACTCACGAGATCGGCATAAGGACGGCCCTCGGTGCGCAGCGGCGCGACGTCCTTTGTCTCGCCATGAACGACGGCGCGAAAATCGCGTTGTTCGGCATCACCATCGGGATTGCCGGCGCATTGGCGCTCACTCGGCTGATGGCCAGCCTTCTCTTCGAGGTGAAGCCGACAGACCCCGTGACATTCGCGGCTGTCGCGATCCTGCTCGCGTTTGTGACCCTCGTGGCATGCTACATCCCGGCCAGGCGCGCCATGCGCGTCGACCCCATGGTTGCATTGCGTTACGAATGACTCTTGTAGTGGCCGGTCTTCAGACCGGTCCGTGTTGCGAGGCACATGATGAGGCGATTGCGTGCATGGCTGTTGCGCCTGGGCGAACTCTTTCGGAGAGACCGGCGAGAGCGCGATCTCGCCGCGGAGCTGGAGAGCCATCTCCAACTGCACATCGAAGATAATTTGCGCGCGGGTATGACCGCGGCACAAGCACGACGGGAGGCACTCATGAAACTCGGTGGCGTCGAACAAACCAAGGAGAATTATCGGGAGCAGAGAGGTGTTCCTCTGGTCGAAACGTTTTTGCAGGATTTACGCTATGCCTTCCGCATGTTGAATAAAAGCCCTGGCTTCACCATTGTGGCCGTTCTCACCCTGGCTCTCGGCATTGGCGCGAACACGGCTATTTTCTCCGTCGTAAACGGCGTTTTGCTGAAGCCTCTCCCCTATCGTCAGCCCGATCGCCTGGTGTCGCTCTTTCTTCATGGGCGGGGATTGGATCGTGGCGTGATGGGCACAGCCGATTTCCTGGCCCTCAACCAACGCCAGAAGGCATTCGAACAAGTCGCCGCCTTTTCTCCATCCTCTATTGGATTCACACTTACAGGCTTCGGTAGTCCTCAAATGATTCCAGGGACGTCTGTCACGTCTGACTTCTTTTCTGTCCTCGGCGCGCAGCCCTTTATGGGCCGTGCGTTTCTTCCTGAGGAGGGCCGCCCCGGAGGAAATCTTTCCGTTGTCGTCAGCCATCACTTCTGGGAACAGTTTCTTCACGCCGATCCCGCAGCCGTCGGCGGAAGTATCAGACTCGGCAGCAAGAGCTACACAGTGATCGGCGTTCTACCATTGGATTTTCACTTCGGTTCGCATAACGAATTGTGGCCCATCCTTCAGTTGCAGCCCGCAAACCAGCGTCCGCCCTACTGGTTGTCAACCGTTGGCCGCCTCAAGCCAGGTATTTCTGAAACGCAGGCCGCCGCGGATGCCTCCCTCATCGCCAAACAGGTTCGCGAACAGTTTCCTCTTTCGGATGACACTAGCACTATCGTCGTGCCATTAAAGGACCTCATGGTTGGCGATACAAGCGAAGCTTTGCTCATTCTTCTTGTTGCCGTGGGTTTTGTTCTGCTAATCGCCATCGTCAACGTTGCAAATTTGCACCTATCCCGTTCCGCCTCGCGCATTCGCGAGTTCGCTATCCGTTCGGCGCTCGGCGCCGGCCGCCGAAGATTGATCTCCCAGTTGCTGACGGAGAGCCTTGTCTTGGCGGTTTTCGGGGGCTTGCTCGGTCTTGCCGTTGCCTATGGAGGTGTTCGCGCCATTCTTGCCCTCAGCCCGGACGTACTCCCCCGAATGGAAGAGATTACCGTTGATGGCCGCGTCCTCGCGTTCACCGCGCTGATTGCGGTCATGACTGGAATTGTATTTGGATTGGTTCCCGCGATGCGTTCCTCAGGTTTACCTGCCGGCCCGTCGCTCAGAGAAGGAGGCCGGACTGCAACTTCAGGCCGGAGCGCCCGCCGACTGCACGGCGTGCTCGTCGTGGCCGAGTTCTCCTTGGCGCTTGTCGTCTTGACTGGAGCTGGCCTGCTGATCCGAACCTTGTCCCAACTGCAATCCGTAAACCCAGGCTTCAATTCGTCTCACATCGTGACCGCGCTGCTCACTCTGCCTCAAGCGCGCTACGCGAACGCACCGCAGGTTACTTCGTTTTACGAGCAACTCCTTGCGCGCGTCCAGAATACTCCCGGAGTGGAAGCCGCCAGCATGACCATGAGCCTGCCTCCCAACCTGCTTGAACTTACGAACCCATTTCACATCGAAGGCAAACCTGACGCGCCCGGCCAGCCTGCTCCGGCCGTAGGCGAAATTCCCGTCGGCACGGACTACTTCGCCACTCTTGGCATCCCTCTCTTTCGGGGCCGCCTTTTTTCGGACCAGGATCGTTCCCCTGGCACACACGTCCTGGTCATCAATGAAAATATGGCCCGGCGATATTTCCCGGATCAAGACCCGGTAGGCGCAAGAGTCCAAACCGGTGAGTACGACCCCAAAGGGGAGTTGTCCACGATTGTCGGCGTTGTGGGCAATGTGAAATACGAAGGTCTGGGCGAAAAGGATCAGCCGACAATGTATGTTCCCTATTTCGATTCCGGCTGGTGCCCGTGGTTTGCCCGGGAAATGTACGTCGTCGTCCGTAGTGCGTCCGCTCCGCAAGAGGTTGTTTCCGCTCTTCAATCCGCAGTCTTGTCCCTGGATAACCAGCTTGCGATAGCTCACGTCCGTACGATGGATCAATTGCTCTACGAATCGGTGGCCGGCTCGCGCTTCCGGGCGGTTTTGTTTGGTGTCTTTGCAGCCCTCGCTCTCGCTTTGGCCATGATTGGAATTTACGGAGTAATGGCATACGCCGTCAGCCAGCGTACTCATGAAATCGGAATCCGCATGGCTCTGGGAGCGCGCCGAATGAACATCTTGCGGACGATTTTGCGCGAAGGCGCGGGTCTTGCTCTTCTCGGCGTGGCCATCGGCTTCGTCGTGGCACTGGCTTTATCGCGCACGCTGGCCGGATTGCTGTTCGGCGTGCAAGCCACCGATCCGGTGACATTTGGAATCGTCGCCGCACTACTTCTCGGCGTCGCATTGGCAGCCTGTTACGTTCCCGCTCGCCGCGCCACGCGCGTCGATCCCATGGTCGCGCTGCGCCACGAGTGATTATTGTAGTGGCCGGTCTTCAGACCGGTTTGTGTCGAAAGGCTCTGTATGAGGCGATTCCGCGCAACTTTAGTGCGCTTGGGCGATTTTTTTAGAAAAGGTAAACGAGAGCGCGAACTCGCCGACGAGCTGGAGAGCCATCTCCAAATGCACATCGAAGACAATTTGCGCGCGGGCATGTCCGCGGCACAAGCACGACGGGAGGCATTTATGAAACTCGGCGGCGTTGAACAAACCAAGGAAAATTATCGAGAGCGGCGCGGCCTGCCGGCACTCGAAACGCTAGTACAAGACATCCGCTACGGGCTGCGCGTGCTGAGCAAGAATCCCGGTTTCACGGCTGTGGCGGTGCTGACGCTGGCGCTCGCCACCGGCTCGGCCACGGCAATCTTCAGCGTTGTATACGGCGTAATGCTTCGCCCCCTGCCATACACCGATTCGAACCGCATCATGGCCGTCTCCGAGGTCAACTCGACGGGCGGATGGTCTCGCCTTGCGGACCCGAACTTCGACGACTTCCGCGACCAAAACCGAAGTTTTCAGTCGATTGCGAAATACAATGACAACATCGCGTCCGTTTCAGGCGCTTCGCAGCCGACGCGCACCACCGTGGCAAGCGTATCGCCCGGCTTTCTCAAGGTGTTCGCTATTCAGCCAATCCTCGGGCGGGATTTCACCGCCAGCGACGCGAAAAAAGGAGCTGGCCCCACCGTTCTTGTCAGCTATGGATACTGGCGGCAGCATCTCGGCTCTCCTCTGGATCTCTCCCAGTCGCACTTGAAGATTGATGGCGCGGTCTACTCCGTTATCGGCGTGCTCCCTGCCGGATTTCATTTTCCGCCAGAAGTGGATTTGTGGCTGCCGGCCGATTTGGAAGGCGAAAATCTGAGCAGGACGTCCCATAACTACTTTGCGGTCGGGCGCCTCCGCGACGGTGTGACGGTCGCCCAAGCGAATGGAGACATCAGCGCGATAGCCCGCCGCATTCACAATACTTCGAGCGAGCAAGGCGATTATCTCCTGAAAGATGGAATTGTCGTCCCGCTACAGGAATCGATAACGCGCAAAGTTCGCTCGCCCCTGCTGGTCCTTCTCGGCGCAGTGGGATTTCTTCTGCTGGTCGCCTGCGCAAACGTGGCGAATTTGCTTCTTTCACAAGCGTCGGTGAGAACGCGCGAGCTCGCCATTCGCAGCGCGCTCGGTGCGGCGCGCGGACGGCTGGTCCGGCAATTCCTCACCGAGGCTTTCCTGCTTTCGCTCGCTGGCGGCGGCCTTGGCGTACTGGGGGCGTTCTTGGGAGTGGCGGGGCTAGTCAGTCTCGCGCCGCAAAATCTCCCGCGGCTGGACAGCGTCTCGATCAGTACTCCAGTACTTGTGTTCGCCTTGCTGCTTTCTACCGCCGTCGCCGCGGGCCTCGGAGTGTTCACGGCTGCGCGGGCGACATCCGGCGACCTGCGCGAGGGCCTCCAGGAAGGCGGTCGTGGACAAGCCGGCTCGCAAGGCACCCAGCGTGTGGGCCGCGTAATCGTCGCCGCGCAGATCGCGATCACTTTGGTTCTCGTAGTCGGGGCGGGATTGTTCGGGCGCAGCCTGTTGAAAGTGCTCGAAGTGAATCCCGGGTTTCGCGTCGACAAGATTGTCACCATGGACGTTTCGCTTCCGTGGGAGGGATGGGATAACCCCAAAGCGAAGGCAGGTCAGAGGGTTTTCTTTTCCAGCCTGATTGACCGCCTCAAACAAATCCCGGGCGTACACAAAGTTGGTGCGACGAGCGGCCTACCGCTAGAGGATGGCGGCAGCCTTCCCGACGGGATGTTCCTGCTCATGACGCAGAATGAAATTCCCAAGACCATGGAAGGATTTGGTCCGTTGATGCAGCAAAAGGAACGCCTTGGCAATGCGGATTTCTGCGTCGCCACGGACGGATACTTCCAGGTTCTCGGTATTCCCTTGATTCGAGGGCGAATCTTCGACCAACGCGACGGCGCGGATTCTCCGCACGTTGCGGTGATCAGCGAATCGCTGGCGCGTGACCGCTGGCCAAATCAGGACCCCATCGGCCACACCATCGAGTTTGGGAACATGGATGGCGACTTGCGTTTGCTGACCATCGTAGGGATCGTGGGCGACATTCACGAATACGGACTCGATGCTCCGCCGCGTCCGACCGTTTACGTGAATTTGTTCCAGCGGCCGCGCGCAGCGGTCACCTTAACCATGCTCAGTGATGCCGACACTCAGTTGGTCACGTCGGCAGCGAGAGGAATCCTGCAGGATCTCGACCCAGAGATTCCGGCAAAGTTCCGGACGTTTTCCGAAGTGTATTCCGCTTCGCTGGGCTCGCGGAGATTCAACGTCATTCTCATCGGATTCTTTGGAATCACCGCGCTGCTGCTCGCAACGGCTGGCGTGTTTGGCGTCATGGCCTATTCGGTCAGCCGGCGCACGCGGGAAATTGGTGTGCGCGTTGCTCTCGGGGCGGCCCCCGGTGAAGTCTTGCGGATGATCCTGGGCCAGGGATTGCGCACCATCTCGATCGGCGTGGCGATTGGGATTGCGGGTTCGCTGGCGCTTACTCGCACGGTGGAGTCGCTGCTGTTTGGCGTGACCCCCACCGATCCGCTGACTTTCGTCGCGGTAACACTGCTGCTCGTTGGAGCAGCGCTGCTGGCTTGCTACATTCCTGCGCGGCGAGCAGCGCGCGTCGATCCTATCGTCGCGCTCCGCTATGAGTGAGTTTCAGATTTCCAACTTCAACTTTCTAATTTCGCACTTCTTAATCTCGATTTCTAATTTCTATTTTATGAATTTCCAATTACGGTTTTTTCTTTTTGAAGAGGCCACCGAGAGCGGTGACGGCGTCGGCCGGATTTGGCGTCTGCGTTTTGGTGGCGGTGGCGGAAGATTTTCCACCGAGGCACCCTAACTCGGACTTGAATAGATCTTTGGCAAGACCTCCGACGTCTGGAATAAATTTGGGATCAGAAGTAGTGCCCTGAATCTGAAATGGAACTTTCATACCGCCGCCGCTGCTACCGCAGCCCCCGCCACCGCCGAGACCGCCACCAGTAGCCGAGCCGAGAAGCCCACCGAGAGCGCTTGACGCCGTATTCGCCACGGTGCCTGCAGAGCCTGCAGCGCCGGCTGCCCCCTTCGTGAGCGTGGCCAGCATTTTGAAATCGAGCGCGTTCTTCGAGTCCACCGTGCCTGCACCCGTGAGATTCCCAATGGCTGGAAGGACTGCAAGAACGTTGTCGGCTTTGATGCCGTCAGGGGCCACGCGGAGATTCGAGGTGAACTTCTCGATATCGAGATCCTTGCCCGATTTGATGCCTGCGAGAGAAGCGACGGTGGACATTTTTGAGCCGAGATCGAAGTTCGCGATGACGCCGTTGAAGAGACCGACGGTGCCGGTGGTGACCATTTTACTCATGGGGCCGGCCAGAGTGAGATCGGTGCTGAGGGTCCCGGCTGAGAGAGAAGCGCCCTTCGGAAGATGGATTCCGAGGGCGGGGAGAAATGCTTCGAGATCTTTTGCGGGCATGTCTTTGGCGGCGAGCTTGATGTTGGCGACGGTGGCCTCGCCAACGGTTTCATAAGTGCCATGGAGGTGGGCCACGGCGCTGCCGATACTGAGTGTGGAAGGATTGAGGACGCCCGAGTTTTTGCGGAGATTGTATTTCGTGTCGAAGGCCACGGTGACGGGGACGCCGGAGGGCGAACCACCGGCAACTAAAAGGGCGTTCGTAAACTTGAGGTTGCCTTTCGTCTGCGCTTCACCACCTTGCGAGGAGATATTGGCATCGAGATCCGCGATGCCGCCGAGGCCCATCGAAGGATCGAGCAATCCGGTGGAAGCAAGATTCAAGGAAGTAATGTTGAGTTTGGCGTCGAGAGGAGTAAGCGCCGTGTCCACTTCATCCAGGGGGCCGGCCGTGCCGTCGAGCTTGAACTTGCCGCCGGCGGGCAAATCGGCGGTGACGGTGACGGGGAATTTTGACTTTATCGAAACGTCGGAGGCGGTGACACTAACGTGATCGTAGGTAGTGCGCTTTTGTGAATTGGTGGAGCCGAGGATGATGCTGCCGTTCTTGAGCTCAAATTTCTTGACGGACATGTCCGTGGCAGAGCTTGACGAACTCTTGGATTTAGCAGCGGGGCCGCCCAATGAGGAGTAGTTCCACAGGCCGGCGGGATTCCGAATGAGGGTCACTTGGGGAGTGTCAATGGTGACGCCGGTAACGTTGAGGGTCTTCGAGAAAATCAGCGGCATGACTTCCACGCCCACGTTCAGCGATTTGGCGGTGAGAAACGGAGAAGTGCTGAATTTGGGATCGTCGCCGATGGTGACATTGTCGGCGGAGATGGAGCCGCTAATCAGCGACAAGCTCAGATTTCCGAGTTCGACCTTGCGGCCAAGGGCGGCGGAAGCTTTTTCTTCAATGGTGGGGCGGAACTGGTTGACGGGGATTAGAAACGGCACAACGAGAACCAGGACGACTAACACGCCCACGACGATGAGAACAATCTTCAGTGCTTTATTCATGACAACCTCCAAGGCGGGAGGAAAGGGCGATCCCCCGAACGCAGAGAGGGGAGGATAGCACAGCGACAATATAGATGAGGCAGAGGGGAGTCGTCTGTCCGATTGAGGACAGGTCGGAAGGATGGAGACGTCGAAACGTCTGAACGTCGGAAGGTCCTGATCGGGTCAGGATCTCCACTCCACAACTGCAGTGGAGTTCCGATCTGAACGCCGAAACCAAGAGGTCGGTGGTTAACCATTCCCCCTCCCCCTTTTTTCATAAGTGTTGCATCTAAAGAGCTTAGCCTTGCCGTAAGTCGTTTGTTTGCAACACTTGCGGGGCAGGCCATAAGTGTTGCAGGCAAAGGGCTTAGAGCAAGGGGCGGGAGTTCCGACGGGACCGATCCCATCCAGGAGGAGGGGGGTACACCCCCCATTCCTGCATAGATCTGAAAGGAAAGGGGTTGCAAAATGGGCTCCCGTAAGCACGTGAAATGATGGGAGTTATTTTTTGCAGGATGCGGTGGGGTTAGTTCCAAAATGGGAATGTCGGAAGGCGAGGATACCGGGTGAGTTAGAAGGACCGCGCAGTGGGCGAGCATGGTTCGGAGGGCAGGCAAGAATATCATGTCTACTTAACCAAACCATTATAACACATTTCTATACTTTGTCAATAATCAATTATAAGTGCTGTGGATGCTGCGGGATAGCGAGTGTGCGTTTGAATTGGACTAGGAAACCAGCAGCTCCCGCGCCAGATCCGTGCCTGCAGTCAACTCTAAACCCGCACACGCGAGCCCGGCGTATGCGGCACCCGGCAAGGTCTCTGTCCGGTTTGGGACAGGGGCGCCGTGACCAACCATCCGGGGAGCGTTGACGGAGAAGAAGGTGAGTGGTAGATTCGCGCCCTACCCATGGGGGGCCCAGATCTAGGCCCAATTCGATCCGTCAAAAAATTTGAGGAGGTACCATGAGGAAAGTGCTACTGACCACGATATTTGCGGTTACTTTACTTGGCACATTCACTGCGTTTGCGCAAAGTCCCAACTTCGACCCTGGACCCGTTTGGCGCGTGACCTATTACCATATCAAGTCAGGACAAGGTGACGCATTCTGGAAGGACTTCCGCGAAAACACCAAGCCGATCTTTGAAGAGTTCAAGAAAGCAGGCTTGATTCTGGATTACAAGGCCTTTACGAATCCGGTGACCGATCATCCGGGCGACTGGAACGTCGCGGTGTCGGTTTCGTATCCAAATTATGCAGCGATGGACCAACTGGCGGCCAAAGGGGCCACCATCGCCATTAAGCACTATGGGTCGAGAGACGCAATGCTAGCGGCTGGAAAGAAGCAAGATGATATCCGCGAAGTGATCGCAAGCCATTTGGCGCGCGAGGTCACGTCGAAATAGATGTGAGACTTGCGGGCGGGGCAGACCCGGACAGTTCCTGAGACTTTTCCAAATACCAGAGAACGGTGTGGGTATCCAGCACCGCGCTCATAGTTTTATGTCACGCGGAAAGTTGTCCCACACCTCGCGTCGAGCCTCGGCGATATCCTCTTCCGTAATGTGTATGTTGAGATCCTTCCAAAGCCCGCGCAGGCTCTTGAGGGGGGGGTTGGGCCGTTCTTTTCCTTCAGGAAGTCCACAAAGTCCAAGACTTCTTCTTGCTTCTCACGAGGCAAATCGCGGAGCTTTTCGAGGACTTGTTGTTCGATGGTCATGGATTCCTCTCGGGCGATTTATCTTGACTCTACTCCAGAAGGAGACGTTCAGGAGCTAACCGAGAGACCCCGCAGCCTTTGATGAACCAAGACCCAAAGGGATTCGGCACCCAGGAGCCTCTTATCGCGTTAAGGGTTCTCCACCCGCCACCCCGAGTGCCCAGAGCAGTAAAGGCTCGTCCACCCACCAGGCTGGCGGTAGTCCTCAAAGAAGTGGTTTCACTGCCGCCTCGATAACTTCGGTGTATTCAAATCCCACGACCCTTTGGCGCAGTATTCCTCGGCGGTCATAGAGCATTGTTGTTGGCAAACCATCGATGCCGCCAAACTTCTGCTTCAGGTCGTCGGGGGCGACGGCAAGCGGATAACGCACTCCGATTTTCTTGGCAAATTGGACGGGATCCTCCGTATCCGTCATCGTATCGAACTTGAAGCCGATGACGGCAAATCCGCGTGAGCCATATTGGTTGAGGAGTTTCTGATAGCCGGGCATCTCTTTCTTGCACGGCTGGCACCAGGTGGCCCAAAAATCGACGAGCACAACCTTGCCGCGGAGATCAGCCGAGGAGAATTCACGGCCCTGCAAGTCCCTCACGGTGAACTCGGGCAGGTGTGAGCCGATTTCACCTGCCGCGATTGCGGCTTGCGCGGACTGGGTGGAACTCGCCGGATGTTGATTGCATCCGGCGAGATCGAGTCCTGCGAGGCCCAGGAAAAACAGGCATTGTTTTAGTCTTAGCATTTATTCCTTCTTCTGCACTTCGAGAATCAGAAGCCTCAGCGGCGCCGAAGCGACTGCTTTCTTTTTCCCTGCGGGCTTGCGGTACAACTCACCGCGAATGGTAAGGACCGCGGTTGAATCAGTAAGCGATGTGACGCTCTGAAACAGATCATTCAGCGTGATCGCAAAAGACTGATTGGGCGAAACCTGCAGCGCGAAATTACCTGCAGCGTCCTTTACTATTTTTCCGCGTGCGGTCATGTCCATCTCCGCAACGGATACACCACTGTCGTAAACCGCCTTTAGGAGCTGAGCGGGGTCGATCTGACCGTCTTCCTTGGGCGTAACGTCGACTTTTCCGTCGATCAAGCTAACATCCACTTTTTGAACGCCAGACTGGCGTCCCAGGTGCTGTTTCACCCCGTAGGCTCAAAAGTTTCAAGTCATGCCTTCGACACGCATCTCGATGTGCTTGATCTGTGCCTGCGATACGGGCACAAAAACAGAACCAAGCAAAAACAGCAAGGCGAGTTTTCTTGTGTTCATCGTTCCTCCTTTCATTTGAAATGAAACCGAAACTGCCGAGTAATTCCGAAACTGAGGTGACGGCGAACGGGCATGAAGGTGGCACCCGCGGAATCTGCAACGTCCCAATCCATGCCGAGCCACACGTGCATTCCGGGACGCACGCCCACGTAGGTGGTGATTCCGGCCATTAACACATCGCCGCCGCTCCCGCTTTGAGTGACCGCCGCGAGGCGGTCATCCTGGGAGTGCAGCCAAGTTAAGACAGGCCCAATGAACCATTCACGGGCCCCGTTCTTCGATTCGTAAGGACGGTACGAGAGCCAGAAGCGTGATTCAAGATCGTTGCCGAGACGGGTGTTCTGCGTCCCATGCGAGCGCAAGAGGGAATGGAAATCCTCGTCGGCGACAAGCCGCCGGAGATTGAAGAGACCAGTGCACGTCCAATTCGCGGCCACGAAGAAATCGGTGGAACCCGAACCGGGCTGTAGGCTCGCGGGCAGCCGTTTTCCGGTCACGTCTGCTAGATCGGTTCGGCCTGTCGGAAGTTTGGGACCGAGCGTCACGGATGCTTGCGTGGTGCCTCGCTTGGAATCGCGCCGGTAGAAGCGATATTTTACGAGTACTGTCGTATCGCCCAGACCCGTACCGCCGGTCACAGAATTCCCATTCGCATTCGGCATTTCGAAATAATTGGTCACCACAGGCACGAGCACCGCCAAATCAAAATCGCGGCGCACGCCCCAGGTGAAGTCAAAATCACCTTCGTGCGAAAACGTGGGACGAGCCGTCAAGGGAAGATTCCCCGACGGGACGGCGATCAGTCCGCGTTTGGTGAAAATCGAGTTGTAGGAGATGAGTCCCCCGCCTGGGAACAGCGGAGGAGCCGTCTCCGGAGCGGGACCTTGCGCAGTTGCGATCGGAGCAAGAATCGACAGAAATATCAAATAGAGCAAGCAAGGCCGTCGGCGGCCTCTTGCGTTTCGAAATCTCATTATTTTTCCTTCCAGCAGAGAGTAATGTGCCGAGGCACACCCGCCCGCGACGCCGTGAGACGACTGGAAGGCTGACTAAATGCGAAGAGGTGAAAGCGTAGATGCTTGGGGGATCGGAGGCGCGTGGCATTGCGCCGTGAGGACCATCGATGGGTAATCCAAGTCTTGCGATGCAGCAAAGCCCGGCAGGACCGCGACGAAGACGGGTGAGAAGGATAGAGCATGCCCGGAGGCCGGCTGTACAAAAGGCGCGTGCATGGCTGGCATGGTCTTGCAGCATTCCTGGCTGTGCTGGTGGCCGTGTGATGAGCAGTGCATCATATCGCAGCATTGCATCGCCGCATCGGGCGTCGGCATGGCCAGGCAGTCGAAGGCATACGTGGCAAAGGCGATCGCCATCAATGCCAGCAGAATTGGCCTGATAAAACGCATGCTCAACCAAGGTAAGCGCGTACCAAACTGAAGTCAAGGGCGGATGAGTGTTGCCCCGATCCCGCGCTGTGGCCGGGTTCACAGGTGGATGTGCCGGGCAGTGCAGAGCCGTGTTGCCAGTTACGCGTCGAGTGTTCGGCTCGGCTCAGGGCAAAGAGGCGGCCAGTACAAAATCGGTAGCAAACACGGAATGGGGCCGAGGGTCAGCCTGCAAGGGGATCGGCGACGGCGCCGAGAAAGACGACGGTGCCGGAAAAGTCGTCGCAGATGGCAAAGACAAAGGGGCGGTTTACGATCATCTCGAAGGGCGGCGGAGGCGGGGGTGGGTTCAGGGCGGCGCCCAACACACAGTACGTCAGGGCGGCGGCTTCGGTGCCCTTTTCATTGACTTCGACAAAATCCTTCTGCATTACGCCCATCAGATAGAGAGGCTTGCGATCGCTGATGCCTTCGAGCTCGGCACGAGCAGGGTCGAAGACCTGGGACATTCCCATGGATTTGAGCGGGGCGCTCAAATCGGCTTGGGTTTCGATGCGGAAGCGCGGCAGCCGAATGTGGCCGTCTCGTTCGGCCATGAAACGCGTCCAGCTTGTTCCGACGATGCTGGTTAGCTCCGCACAAAACTTGGGGAACGGCGTGTGCTTTGGAGGAAGCACCACGCGCATGCTCATTTCGCCTTTGTAGGGCAGGCTCACGATCTGAGCGCCGCCAATTTCAGCGTAACGAAATTCTCCTGACTGGCGCATTGCGGGTACGAGCTGTTTCGTGCCGTCCAACAGGGTGAATTCCTCGTCGCGCGTCTCCTCGACCTCGAACGGCTCGCTCCATAGTCCTTTAAAATACACGGCGTTCATCGCCAGCAGGGGCGAGTATTCGGTGAGAGAGGCAACAACTGTGGGAATTCGCCCGCGGGTTTTCTCGTGAGCCCAGCTGTTGACTCTGCGCGCAGAATCGGGTGCGCGGAAGTCCAGCGTCTGCGCTTCCGCCAAGTAATGTTCCTTCACCGCGTTCACGTAATCTGGTTTGAGCAGGAAGCCGTCGTCGCACCACAGGGAGTTGGCAGTGAGCATCTCCAACTCCCGGCGCTCCGCATCCGATTGAAAGCCCAGTGGCCGCCCCAGCCGCTCGTAATGGTTGGATTGGTTTTCCGGGTTTTCGTCCAACCGCAGCGTTTCCAGCAGGGACTCTCTAGTTTCGCCGGTGGAGCCCTCGCAAAGCATGGACAGCACAACGCGGGCGCTGTAGGGACATATGGCCAAGTTTCGATCACCCGGCTTCAACGTTTCGAACAAACTGAAAGCAAACTGTGTGCTGGGGAGATCAGGGATCTCACGGGAGCGCTGGAGCCGCTCGGTGCTCGATGGTTTGCGGAACCAAGATGAAATAGGAGACATACAAAGATTCCTGCCGGCTATACCTTAACAAGAACAAGCTGAATTTTCACCGTGCCGGTCGGCAGGCGGGGCGGTCCATAACGAAGAGTGGCTAAGTTGCGGCGCATATCTGCTGCTCAATGGCTTGTGAAACTGGTACTCTCTTGGACCATTGGAGCGGGGGATATGAAACTTGTGCAGGCGGCGAAGAGTGCCAAAGTGCTGGTGGTCGACGTGGGCGGGACGAACATCAAGATGCTGGCGACGGGGCAGAAAGAGCCGCGCAAAATGCCATCTGGTCCCACGATGACGGCGGGGAAAATGGTGCGCGTGGTCAAAGAGTGCGTGAAGGATTGGAAGTTCGACCGCGTGTCGCTGGGATATCCCGGGCCGATCATTAACGGGCATCCGCTTCGCGAGCCGCATAACCTGGGAGGCGGCTGGATGAAAATCGATTTCACCAAGGCTTTTGGGTGTCCGGTGAAGGTGCTCAATGATGCGGCGATGCAGGCGCTGGGAAGTTATCAGGGCGGGCGCATGCTTTTTCTGGGGCTGGGTACGGGGCTGGGGTCAGCGATGATTGTGGATGGAACGCTGGAACCGATGGAGCTGGCGCACCTGCTGTACAAAAACGGGAAAACTTACGAAGACTACCTCGGCCTGCGCGGCCTGGAACGAATGGGAAAGAAAAAATGGCGGCGGTACGTGGCGAAGGTTACGGAAAAGCTGAAGGATGCGCTGGGAGCCGATTACGTGGTGCTGGGCGGAGGAAACAGCAAAAAATTGAAGGATTTGCCTGCGGGCGCGCGTCTGGGAAGCAATGAAAATGCGTTTCTCGGCGGCTTCCGGATGTGGGAGAAATAAAGGAACAGGATAAGTGCCGCGCTTCGGCTTCGGTGGAGATTGTTCTTGCATGCAGGCCCGGCGGCGGACAGCAAAGAGAAAAGCGCGGGTCTAAAGCCCCGCCACTTCGGGAGGAAAAATGGAGAGACGCGCGTTTATGAATGTTGCGGCGGGTGCGGCGGCGGCGCTGGCGTTCAAACCGCTGGCGTTTGCTGGGGAGCAGGAGCGGAAGATCCCGGTGCCGTATCCTGATCCGGCGGTGGAAGTGGTTGACCCGCGCTTCGGAAAATACGTGCAGGGCAACGCGGCGGTGGAGCGCTTGTATACGGGCACGCGGTGGTCGGAGGGGCCGGTGTGGTTTGGGGACGGGCGGTATCTGCTGTGGAGCGACATTCCCAACAATCGGATGTTGCGCTGGAGCGAGGACACTGGAGAAGTCAGCGTGTTCCGCAACCCCTCGAACTACAGCAACGGGAACTATCGGGACCGGCAAGGACGGCTGCTCACCTGCGAGCACGACGCGCGGCGGCTGACGCGCACTGAATATGACGGCACGACCACCGTGCTGATGGATGGCTTTCAGGGCAAGAAACTGAACGCGCCGAATGACCTGGCGGTGCATTCTGACGGAGCGATCTGGTTCACCGATCCCGGCTATGGAATCATGTCGAATTACGAAGGGCACAAAGCCGCGTTCGAGCTGCCTGCTGTCGTATACCGGCTCGATCCAAAAACGCGGGAAGCGACCGTCGTTGCGAGCGACATGGCTAAGCCGAATGGGATTTGCTTTTCGCCCGACGAGAAATTGCTGTACATCGTGGATACGGGAGCGCCCAAGCGTTCCAGCGACGTGCACCCAATTCGCGTGTATGACGTGGTGGATGGCGTGCGGTTGAAGAATGGGCGGCTGTTTGTGGATATGACGCCGGGCTCATCAGACGGCATCCGTTGCGATGTGGACGGCAATGTGTGGTCGGCGGCGGGCTGGGGTGCAGCGGACTTCAACGGCGTGCACGTTTTCGCGCCCGATGGGAAGCTCATCGGCAAAATTCATCTTCCGGAAACGTGCGCGAATCTGTGTTTCGGGGGCGCGAAGAAGAATCGGTTGTTTATGGCGGCGAGCCAGTCGCTCTACGCTGTATACGTGAATGCCGAAGGGGCGCAGTTGCCCTGAGTGAGAAAGAACGGGTCTGAAGACCCCCCACTACAACAGCGGAACGCGAATAGGGATGCTGGATGGCGACGTCATCAAGGTTGGGTGAAGCGCGGAACGGGATCATCGAGCCAGTGATGGTGCGCGTGCCGGAGGGCTGGTTTGCGATGGGCTGCGCGACGGGGCGGGACGACGAGAAACCGGTGCATCGCGTGTGGGTTGACTCGTTTGAGCTTGGTGCTTACCAGGTGACGAACGCGGAGTACGGTTGCTTTCTTGCAGCGACAGGCGGCGCTCCGCCAGCTTGCTGGGCGGACGCGAATTTTAATCATCCGAAAATGCCGGTGGTGGCGGTGTCATGGCATGAGGCGGCAGGTTATTGCGAGTGGTTGAACGGTGCAACGGGCAAGTCTTATCGTTTGCCTACCGAAGCGGAGTGGGAGCGAGCGGCGCGTGGCGGGGCAGAAGGGTTTTTGTACCCGTGGGGAGATGCGCCTCCGGAGATGGTGCCCGATTATGCCAAACGCTGGAAGCTGGGACCGGAGCCGGTGGGATTGTATGCGCCGAATGCTTATGGGCTGTACAACGCCGGCGACAACGTGCATGAATGGTGCGCCGACTGGTATGACGACGGCTACTACGGGCGGTCGCCGGAAGGAAATCCGCGAGGGCCGCAGAGCGGGACGCGGCGGGCTTCGCGGGGCGGATCGTGGCGGCATCATATCAAGGTTACGCGGACGGCGGGGCGCTCCAGCATTCCTCCCGAGTTTCAATACGCGGATTATGGATTTCGCGTTGCCAAGTCGGTGACCGGCTGAGCTGATGGAGATGGATCCCCTCATTCGAACTGAAAAACCCATTTCCCTTTGCTTCGCATGCGATTCGCGGCTGTCGGAACGAAATTTGCGTTCGTGTTAGGATAACAAAATGCGGCACGGCTCAACCTCTCTGCGCCTCATTGTGCTGTGCCTCACCGTCGTGGCAACCGCGGAGGCGCAGCAGGATCCGAAGCCACAGAACCTTCCTGACGCGCCCACAGCAAAACCGCAAGGCGCGGCGCCGAAGCATCAAAATCCTTTTAATGCAACCGTCGGAGTTCTCACCAAAAAGTCGATTTTCTTCCCTAACATAGCGACCGGCGTGGGCGCGCTCAGCACGAAACAAAAATTCGAACTTTTTGCGGATGAGAGCGTTGCGCCTTCGCGCTTTCTCAGTTCCGCTGCGGGGGCGGGGATCGGTCAGGCGCAGAATTCGCTAGCTGGGTACGGGCAGGGAGCCGGAGGCTACGGCAAGCGTTTCGCTTCCTCGATGGCTACAGCAGCGTCGACCAATTTTTTTGGAACGTTTGTCATTGCCAGCGTGTCGCACCGTGATCCGCGGTACTTCGTAACGCTTCATCCGGGAGTGCGGTATCGGATCGGCTATGCCTTGAGTCGCATCGTGATTTCGCGGACGGATGACGGGAGAAACGCGGCCAACTGGCCAGGAATCCTTGGGCCGTTGCTCGCCGAAAGCCTGGCGAACAGTTATTTGCCGGTAAAAGAACAGACGGCGGGGCGGACATTTCAGCGCTATGGAATACGGATCGGCTTGAACACCGCGAGCAACGCGCTACGGCAATACTGGCCGACGATCTTTCGAAGACTGGGCGTCACAAAGATAGCGCCAGGACTGGGATCGGATTAGGCAGTGCTACAGCGATTTCCTTGCGGAAGACAGACGAAACCGAAAAAGCGCGAGAAGTATTACAATGGAGACGTGGGGCTGTAGCTCAGATGGATAGAGCAGCAGTTTCCTAAACTGCTTGTCGGCGGTTCGAATCCGCCCAGCCCCACCAGAAAAAGTTTTCTTCTACCTGTTTTCAGTGCTTAGTTTCGCGGGCAGAGTTATGAGGCGAATTGTGGACGTTAAGTGCGAGTTCCCACTCAGTCGGCTGGCTTGACGTCTTCCATGAGGGGGAAAAAGCCTTCGGCGAGGGTGGGGTGGATGTAGATGGCGCCTTTGAGGAGCGTGTACGGCTGGTTGGCGAGCATGAGAGTACCGAGGATTTGGACGATTTCGCCGCCCTCGGAGGCGAGAATGGAAGCGCCGAGGATGCGGTCGTTGGAGGCGTCGACGACGAGTTTCATGAGGCCGGCGGTTTCGCCGCGCTCGATGGCGCGGGCGACGTGGGTCATCGGGCATCTGCCGATCTTTAGTTTGAAACCCTTGGCGCGAGCTTCTCTCTCGGTGAGGCCAACACCGCCGAGTTGGGGGTCGGTGAAGACGCAGTAGGGGACGAGGCGATTTTCGATGGACAGGTTTTTCCCTTCCACCAAGTTGCCGTATACAATCTGGAAATCGTTGTAGGAAAGGTGCGTGAATGCCGGGCCGCCCTTGCAGTCGCCGAGAGCCCACACGCCGGGAACGTTGGTTTCGAGGCGGCCGTTCACTTTGATGTAGCCGTTTCTGTCAGATTCAATACCGGCTCGATCAAGACCGAGATCGTCGGTATTGGGACGGCGGCCGGTGGCGATCAAGAGATGCGAGCCGGTGATGTTCGACGGGCCTGCGGGCGTTTCGAAAAACAAGGTGATGGCATTGTTCTTGTTTTCGAGGCGCGTGGCGCGGACGTTGAGCAGGAACTGAATTCCTTCGGCCTCGAGCGCTTTTTGCAACTCGAAGGTAATTTCGGGATCTTCGCGGGTAACTACCTGTTTGCCGCTGTGGAGTACGGTGACGCGACTGCCAAAGCGGCGGAACATTTGGCCGAATTCGAGGCCAATATAACCTCCGCCAAGAATCAGAAGGTGTTCGGGGACGCTGGTGAGCTGCATGATGGTTTCGTTGGTGAGATAGGAGACGGTATCCACGCCGGGGATCGCGGGAATGCTAGGGCGGCATCCTGTGTCGATAAAAATATTCTCGCTTTCGAGGAGGTCATCGCCGACCTTCAGTTGATGGGGGGCGACGAACCTTGCATGGCCGCGATATAGGCGAAGATTGGAGCGCTTGTCTACTTGTCTTTGCTGGCTGCCGCGAAAACTGAGAACGACTTCGTCTTTTTGAGCGACGATTTTGGCGAGATCGACGCTGACTTTGGAGGCGTTGACGCCCCAGCGAGCGGCTTCTCGGGCGTAGTGAGCGACCTGTGCGCGATGGACCATCGTTTTAGTCGGCGTACAGCCGACATTGACGCATGTGCCGCCGAGATACTTTTTCTCGATGAGCGCCACGGACCAGCCGAGGTCCGCCAAGCGATACACGAGAGGATTGCCGGCCTGGCCGGAACCGACAATGATGGCGTCAAAATTCACGGGCCCTCCAAGGGGAAACCGCGCCAAGACTTTACATCAGATTGGCAAGCGTTGAATAAGGATGCGAGAAGCGATGCGCGGGCGGGCCGATGGCCTGGGTGATGTGAACCATATCGCGTAGAGGCTTAGAGATAGGAGAAATATTGCGGAGTCCACTGCGACGAAACAATGGCGGCGCGCAAAGATTCCGGGGACATGCCGGGGACCAATCCCTCGCGCTGAGCTTGGTTCGCGGCGGCTATAGCAATCTCGATCGCAGCATTGCGCAGGCCGGGCAACGAGGGCAACAGAGGCGCCGAGGGATCGGATTGCGCCGGAGAATGTTTGGCAAGCGCATGGGCGGCGGCCAGGAACATTCCGTCGGTTACGCGCTTCGCGCGGGTCGCACAGATCGCGAGACCCATGGCAGGAAAAATGTAGACATTGTTGCACTGGGCGATTCGAATTGTGCGGCCGTTGTATTCGACGCTGGGGAAGGGTGAACCGGTGGCGATCAAGGCGCGGCCGTCGGTCCATCGAATGAGGTCCTCGGGAACGGCCTCGGACTTGGAGGTGGGATTGGAGAGCGGCAGGAGGATAGGGCGCTCGCATTTGCGGGCCATTTCGCGAACGATGGCTTCGGAGAATGCGCCGGGCATCGTCGAGAGGCCGATGAGGATAGTCGCATCGATTTTCTGGATTACGTCTCCGAGACCGATGTGGCCGTCGGATCTCGGAAGATTTGCGACGCGCCCGGCAGGCTGGGCATAGATCCGCTGCTCAGGGGAAAGGTCTTTGCGATTCGAATGGAGGAGGCCGGCGCGATCGACGAGCCAAAACCGAGATCGCGCTTCGGCTTCGGAAAGCCCGTCTGCGACAAGGGCCTCGCATAGAAAATCGGCGACACCGATGCCTGCTGATCCGGCGCCGAGCATGACGATGTGCTGATCTCGGAGCTGGCGGTTCGACACGCGGATGGCGGAGAGAATCGCTCCGACCGCAACCGCTGCAGTGCCCTGAATATCGTCGTTAAAAGTAACGAGTTGATCGCGGTAGCGATCCAGGATGGGCCGCGCGTGCGCTTTGGAGAAGTCTTCCCACTGCAACAATGTTTCCGGCAATTCTTGTTTCACAGCTTGCACAAAACGGTCAATGAAATCGTCGTAGGCGTCCCCGGTGATTCGTTCGTGCCGCCAGCCGAGGTATTCGGGATCGCTGAGGCGGTCCTGGTTATTGGTTCCAACATCCAGGATGATGGGCAGAGTTTGTTCAGGAGGGATACCGCCAATGAGGGTATACAAGGAGAGTTTTCCGATGGGGATGCCCAGTCCGCCCACGCCCTGATCGCCAATGCCCAAAATTCTTTCGCCATCGGTGACGACGATAGCGCTGACGTTTTTGTGCGGGCGATCCTGGAGAAGCTTGCGGATGTTGTCGCGATGTGTATAAGAAATAAACAATCCGCGCGGCCGGCGGTAGATGTGGCTGAATTCCTGGCATGCTTGGGCAACGACGGGGGTGTAAACGATCGGGAGCATCTCCTCGATATGGTCGAGAAGCAGCCGGTAAAAGAGAACTTCGTTGGTGTCTTGGAGCTGGCGGAGGTAGATGTGGCGCTCGAGATCGTCGGTCTTTCGAAGATACGCCTTGTAAGCACGAGCAGATTGTTCTTCGATACTTTCGACAACTGGTGGGAGGAGGCCGTCGAGGCCCAGGGCTTGCCGCTCAGGAAGAGTGAAGGCCGTGCCCTTGTTGAGGGTCGGGATTTCCAGGAGAGATTGACCGCGGAGATGCGGCGAGAGCTTGATCAATGGCGTAGAGGAGGACGTAGTGGCCATAAGAGTCTCCATGCAGAATTCATTGTGGCTTCGGAGCTCGACAGGAAGGAGTGCTCTTCAGCAGAATCTCACGGGCCCAAGGGCCAGCCTATCACACTCAGCGACAGCGACGGGTGAGACAAGAGAAAATCCATTGCGCGTGATGGCGGTCAGACGAAAAAATCGAAGCCTGAAGATAAAATGGAAAGAAGCCGCGAAAGTGGGAGAATGATTCCGCAATTCCGCTGCGGGCAGATTATTCGAAATGCGAGCGGCCTTTTTTTGACTGAACACCGCGGCGCGGCGCAACGAGGCAATTCATGGGACAAGCTTTGGATGTGCACCGGCTGCACTTCGCGTTTACCATCACATTTCACTATATCTTTCCGCAGTTGACGATGGGGCTGGCGCTGCTGCTCGTCTACCTGAAAACCAAAGCGTTGCGCACCGGCGACGAGCATTACAACCGTGCGGCGCGATTCTGGGCGCGGATCTTCGGGATCAATTTTGCGCTCGGGGTCATCACCGGCATTCCGATGGAATTTCAATTCGGGACGAACTGGGCGGCGTTTTCTAAAAGTGCGGGAGGAGTAATCGGGCAGACCCTGGCGATGGAAGGCGTGTTCTCGTTTTTTCTGGAATCAAGCTTCCTGGGATTGTTTTTGTACGGTGAAAAGAGGCTCGGCAGAATCGGACATTGGGTGGCGGCGTTTCTGGTTCTTCTGGGCTCGTGGCTTTCGGGATTCTTCATTGTGGCCACGGACGCGTGGATGCAACATCCCACTGGTTATCGGATCGGCGCTGACGGCGCCATCGAACTTTCCAGCTTCTGGAACTTGCTGCTGAACAAGTGGGCGCTCTGGCAGTACGCGCACACCATGCTGGGCGCGGTGCAAACCGGCTGCTTCGTCATGGCCGGAGTCGGGGCATTTTATTTGCTGACGAAACGCGATGAAAGCTATGGGCGCACCTTCGTGAAAGCGGGTGTGCTAGTCGGAGCATTTGCGGCGATCCTGCAACTCTTCCCGACCGGAGACATGCAAGGGAAGCTTGTTGCGAACAATCAGCCGCCGACGCTAGCGGCGATGGAAGGACTGTTTGAATCGCAAGAGGGAGCACCGCTGGCCATCCTGGGACAGCCGGATGTGGAGAAAAGAAAACTCGACAACCCTTTGGAAGTTCCCAACATGCTGAGTTTCCTGACTTACAAGAATTGGCGTGCGGATGTGAAAGGCTTGTCCGATTTTCCGCAGTCGGAATGGCCGGATCAGATTCCGTTGCTGTACTACAGCTACCACGTGATGGTTGGCTTGGGAACGATTTTCATCGCGGTGATGGTTCTGGCGGCGCTGCTGCTGTGGCGCGGAAAACTGTATGACTCACGATGGATACTGTGGATGTTGATGGTCTGCGTTCCGCTTCCTTACATTGCTAACACCGCTGGATGGATGACCGCTGAGCTCGGGCGCCAGCCTTGGCTGATTTACGGATTGATGCGCACCGCTGCCGGTATCTCGCCGCGCGTGGTGGCGGGCAATGCGTGGTTCACCTTGATCGGCTTTATGGGGATGTATACGGTGCTGGGGATACTCTGGCTGTTTTTGATTTATCGCGAGATTGAACTCGGACCGGAACACAGCGGACATCTACCAAAAGATGAGGCTGCCGTGCTGGCGGACTAAAGAAGGCGTGATGGGAACGATCTGGTTCTGGCTGGTAGCGATGATGATCGCGACATACGTGCTCCTGGATGGCTTCGATCTAGGCGCGGGGGCGATTCACCTTTTTGTGGCCAAAACAGATGAGGAGCGACGGCAGGTGCTGGCGAGTATTGGCCCGGTGTGGGACGGCAACGAGGTGTGGTTGATTGCCGCTGGCGGAACTTTGTACTTCGCTTTCCCCGCTCTCTATGCGAGCGCCTTCAGCGGGTTTTATTTGCCGCTGATGATTGTTCTGTGGCTGCTGATTTTGCGTGGAGCGTCGATCGAATTCCGGAATCACATCAAGAGCGCGGTTTGGGATCCGCTGTGGGATTTTCTCTTCTGCGCGTCCAGTTTGTTGCTGGCGGTGTTTTTCGGGGCGGCGCTTGGCAACGTGGTGCGCGGTGTGCCGCTGGATGCCAGCGGCTATTTCTTTGAACCACTGTGGACCAATTTCCGCCTGGGAGACGAAACCGGCATCCTCGACTGGTACACCATTCTGGTGGGAGTGTTGGCAATGCTCGCGCTGATGATGCACGGCGGACTTTGGGTGCAGATGAAGACCAGCGGCGCTGTGAATGGGCGAGCGAGAAAACTGGCCGGGCGCGCATGGTGGGGTGTTTTGACGCTCACGGCGTTGGTAACGGCGCTGACCTTCCAGATTCAGCCACAGGTCAAAAGCAATTTTGTGAGATGGCCGGTTGGAATTATTTTTCCAGTGCTGGCCGTGGCGGGAATCGCCGGGGTTCTTTTCGAATTGCGAAAGGGCGACGAGCGCAAAGCGTTCTTGGCGTCCTGCGCTTACCTGACGGGAATGTTGACCAGTGTGGTGTTCGGCGTGTATCCGATGGTCTTGCCCGCGCGGAATCCCATGTACTCCCTCACAGTTACCAGCGCCAAAGCAGGCGACTATGGCCTGAAAATCGGTTTGGCCTGGTGGATTCTAGGGATTATTTTGGCGGCCGGATACTTCACCTACGTTTATCGCTCATTCGCCGGCAAAGTGGTGGTCGACAAAGACTCGCACGGCTACGGCGAGTAACGACCTGTTGGTTTTGAAGGACTCTCCCAAAAGCCAAGTTGACGCCAAGTAAGCGGTGGCGTAGCGTAGAAATTGTCCCATGAGAAGATTCGCGCCATCGCGAACCGGAGTTTGGCTGGCAAGGTTTGCCAGTCTGATTACGCTTCTGGCTATGGTCGTTGCACCGGCGTGTGCACCTTTATGCGCTGCACAGACTTGCGCGAAAAGCCCCGCCTCAAATGAAATGGGCTCGAATTGCCATTCGCATGGAATGATGAATGGCGGCACGGTTATTTTCCATGCCTCGCAGAGTTGCGGGTCACCGGAGTTGCAGGCAGCCAATCTGCCTTCGGGGGACAAGCGCGGCTCCTTCCAGAGGGTTCGCGCAGGAGCATACAGCGCGCTCGGCGTTCCTTCAGCGGATTGCTCATCTCCAAGCGCCGACAATTCCGCTTTCATCGGTGCAGGGCTCGAATCGCCGCCGCATGTTTGTTCCGCTAGTTCTACAGTAGTTCTCCGCATCTGAATTTTCAATTCAGTCGCTAACCACACCAACGCAGTGCTTCTGCGGGGTAGGCTTTAACCTGCCTTCACGCGGGACAAACTATTTCCTTCCACGTTCAAACCGTTTTTGCGAGCAGCAATTCAGGAGGCAGTATGAGCGGCACACGAAGAAGGTTTTTCCAGGACGCAGCAGTATTGGGGGCGGGATTGTTTGGGCTGAGGGAAACCCTGCGCGCGGACGCTCCGGGGGAACCGCTTCAATCGCGCCAAAATGAGAATGGACGGCACCACTCGCTTTACGGGAGTAGAGGCCCGCATCCCGCAAAAGAAAATACATTGGTGCACGAACGCGCCCTGCCGATGGCGACGCCGGACCTGGCGGACCTGCCGCATGAGATGGATGGTGGAGTGAAAGTGTTCCACCTCATCGCCGAGCCGGTGAAGAGAAAAATCGCGCCGTTCAAAACCATCGACGCCTGGGGCTACAACGGAAGCTGCCCCGGGCCGACGATTCAGGTACAGCAGGGCGAACGCGTGCACGTGATCTTCGAGAATCGCCTGCCGGAGTCGACTTCCCTCCACTGGCATGGACTCGAAATTCCCATCGAGCAGGACGGCGTGCCGTACATCAGCCAGAAGCCGGTCGCTCCAGGGGAAAAGTATGTTTACGAATTCACGGTGCATCAGGAAGGAACTTTTTTCTACCACGCGCACAGTGCCATGCAGGAAATGATGGGGCTGATCGGATTTTTCGTGGCGCATCCGGAAATGGATCACAAGCCGCGCGTCGATCACGATTATGGTTTGATCCTTCAGGAGTGGGCAGTACTGCCCAGCAACAGTGTCCCAAACACGGCCTCGATGGAATTTAATTGGCTGACGTTTAACGGCGTTTCTGCGCCGATGACCACGCCTCTGCTCGCGCGGCTGGGAAGCCGCGTGCGCCTGCGCATCGTGAATCTGGGCATGGATCATCATCCGGTGCACTTGCATGGACATCAGTTCGTGGTCACCGGCACGGAAGGCGGGCGGGCACCGGAGTCGACCTGGTATCCGATGAACACCGTGCTGGTGGGCGTGGCCCAAGCGCGCGTGGTGGAATTTGAAGCGAAATATCCGGGCGCGTGGATGATTCACTGCCACCTGCCGCACCACATGATGAACAGCATGATGGACTTGCTGAGCGACCGGCAGATTCAGACAGCGGACCAGACGGAGGAAAAAGCGGTCGGGCAGATGATGTCGCTGGCGAAGAGCGTGCCGTTCGAACATGTGCATCCATCGCCGGTCGCGGCAAACGCGGAGAAAGTGCCGGGCTTCCCGCAGGATGCGTTCATGGAAATGGGAATGGATGAAGTAGTGGAAAAGCCGGAGACATATGGGCTGCCAAAAAATTGGAGTGCGGGAATGATGGGAATGATGACGATGGTCCGGGTGCTTCCGGAAAAAGAATATGACGCGATTCTCGCGAGGAAGAAAGCGGCCGGCGGGCAAATGGAGCATCACCATGAATCGTAAAGAGAAGGAAAAAGAGGTTACGCGGAGATCGCTGACTGCACGGAGGACTCAGAGAAGAGGAGACAGTATGCGGGCGGCGAGATGCGGGGCGATCATGATTGCAGGCTTGCTGGCGGCGGCCGGTGCGGCGCGGGCGCAGGAAATGCAGATGAACAAGCAGGAAGCGCATAGCCACATGGAAAGTGCGGCTGTGAAGCCGCAGTATCCGCGGATGGGACGAGCGCAGGAGAATGCGAAGGAGGCGCTAGTCACACTGGAGCAAGTGCAGAAGATTGCCAGCGAAGCGAATCCCACGCTGCGGCAGGCGGAGGCGGAAATTCGCGCGGCGAAGGCGCGGCGGCAGCAATCGGGGCTTTATCCGAATCCCACGGTGGCTTACACGGGGGATGAAATCCGAGGAGGATCGGTGGGCGGCGGGAAGCAAGGATTTTTTGTTCAGCAGACGGTAGTTACGGGCGGGAAACTCGGGTTGAGCCGTGAGATTTTCGGAAAAGAGGTGAAGCTCGCGGAAATTGAAGCCGAAGAGCAGAAGATTCGCGTGGAAAGCGCCGTAAAGATGGCCTTCTTGCGCGTGCTGGCCGCTCAGGAGCTGCTTTACGCGCGCCGCGACATGGCTGCCATCGCGCAAGATGCCACTGCCACCCGGCGGCGCCTGATGAATTCCGGCCAAGCTGACGAATCGGAAGTGCTCGAGGCTGAAGTGGAAGCGCAGAGAATGCGCATGAGCGCGCGCATGCAGGAGAACACGTTGCGCGAAGAGTGGCGCTCGCTCGCGGCGGTGATCGGGCAGCCGGAGCTGCCATTGTCGACAGTCGCGGGTGACCTGGAAAAAGGCTGGCCGGAAGTGAATGAAGAAGAAGCCGTGGAATCGATCGCGAAACAAAGCCCTGCCGTTCGAATCGCCGAGACAGCGGAGACGCGTGCACAAAGTGTTTTGGAACGTGCCCGGCGGGAGGCGATACCCGATGTGCAGATCCGGGGAGGGCTGGAATACAACAACGAGTTGCTCGGCAGCGCGCCTTTCGCAAAGGGCTGGGAGGGCATCGCGGAAGTCGCGGTTCAGATTCCTCTCTTTAATCGCAACCAGGAGAATGTCACGGCGGCGCGAGCGGACATCGAGCGCGCCGAGCAAGAAAAGAAGCGCATCGCCCTCACGCTGCGCGAACGCGCCGCATCTGCCGTCGATCAATACGCGAACGCGCGGCTAATGGCGATGGAGTATCGCGACGAGATGCTACCTCGCGCAAAAAAAGCCTACGGGTTGATGGTCGATAAATACGGCAAGATGCTCGCCTCATACCCCCGTGTCCTGAATTCCCAAAGAAGACTCTACGAATTGCAGATCGAGTACATCGCCGCGCTCGAAAGCGTGTGGACCAACGGGATCGCGCTACAGGGTTATCTGCTTACGGATGGGCTCGAAGCTCCGGCACGCCCCGGCGAAGTCGATCGCCCCATCCGCGAGACCAACGTGCCCATGCCAGAACGCACCATGTCCCCGCGGGAATCCATCCGAAATCCGTGATTCTGGCCGGGAGCTCTCCCAAACGGAGACAGCTACCTAGTCTCAAAGAGGAAAAGAGCTCGGCCACAGTATCGAGTGCGAAACACTAGTACCCCGGTAGCATTGACCGGCAGAAAACTCGCTCGGTACTGTCAGGATGGGGCGCCCGGGTGTCGGCGGAAGCAATTCCGCTGGCTAAAGACGAGGAATTGCCGATAGAAGGTCTGGGGGTAACTTCAGACTCTATTCCATCCAGAGCCGCTACCCGAATCGCGCCGTTGGGTTTTGAGTAGGTAGTGCCGCCTTTGCGTGGCGACAGATTGATTGAATGATGCCAACTGTAACAAAAGCCGGAAGATACGAAATCGTCGGGGAACTCGGCCGTGGGGCGATGGGTGTCGTCTATAAGGCCATGGACCCGGTCATCGGTCGCACCGTCGCGGTAAAGACCATCCGGCTAAGCGAAGAAGGCACGGGACTTTCGCGGCCCGAGCTTCTGACTCGCTTCCAAACCGAGGCCCGCGCCGCTGGTTTGCTGACCCATCCTAACATTGTCGTGGTATTCGACGCCGGCGAAGAAGACGGCCTTTACTACATCACTATGGAGTTGGTGGAGGGAAAGAGCCTACAGGCGCTGCTCGATGGCGGCCACGCGTTTCCGCTGCCGCGCACGCTGCGGATCATGGAGCAGACGTGTAGTGCGCTGCAATTCGCGCATGAACGCAACGTCATCCACCGCGACATCAAGCCGGCGAACCTCATGCTGACCGCCGACGATACTGTCAAAGTGACGGACTTCGGCACGGCCAAGATTCTGCAATTCGGAACCGTCCAGCAGACCGCTCACGTGATGGGTACGCCCAGCTACATGTCGCCGGAACAAGTGAAGGGCCGCGCCGTCGATGGACGGAGCGACATTTTTTCGCTGGGTGTGATGCTCTATGAAATGGTGACCGGCGAAAAACCTTTCCCGGGCCAGAACATCACCACGGTGATCTACAAGATCGTCAACGAAGACCCCGTCCCGCCGCGGCAGATCGATCCTTCGATTCACCCAGGAATCAGCGCCGTAATCATGAAGGCGCTCGTAAAAGAGCCGGACCAGAGATACCAAAATTGCCGTGAAATGCAGGAAGATTTGCGGAACTACCGGACCATTGCCCCAGGCGCGGGCAGTCCACAGTCGACGATGGTCATGGGTGGTGGTTCCCCCGCGGCCACCTTGGTATCGGCAAATCCCACGGGACGCGGTTTCGCCAGCGAAGATCAGACTGTCGCCGCAACGGCACGCTCGCTGAACGCGCGGGCCTCGGCACCGAGCCAGACACCCGTTGTCCGAAGAACGGGAAGAATCGCGCCCGCCCCGGAACCTCCAAAGAAGAAAAATGTCGTTGGAACGATTCTCGCCGCGTTGCTGCTTCTCGGCGTGATTGTTTACGGAGCAAACAAGATTAAGCCGGTTTTCGAGGCCGCACGCGAACTTCATAATGAACAGAAGAAGAGTGGCGACTTGCCTCCTGCAGTGCCGGTAGCTTCAGAAACCACGCTTGCCAACCCGGCAACGAATCCTGGTGGGACGGAGACAAATCCTCAGCCGAAGGATCCAGCCGTAGCAGCAAGTGCGGAGCCAAAGCCCCTAGAGTCCAAGTCCGCTGAAATCGTTCCGGAAAAACCGGCTGCTAAAAAACCTGAAAACTCCATCAGCCCGAAAGCAGCGGAATACAAGGGACGGATTGAACAAGCCATCTCCGATAAAGGGTTAACCGGCCATGTGAGAGTGCAGGCCGCCGGCAATACGCTGACCCTCGCGGGTAAGCTCCGGCCTGCGGAACACGGCGCTCTCTTGAAATTATTGCGGAACGCACCTTCGGACGTCCGCGTGATCGATCACCTCGAATACGATGACACACCAGTGGCGGCCACGGGCGGCTCTGACGAGGGCGCGCACCCAGTTCCTCCGCCGGGACAGGCAGCAATCCATGTCGTCACCGACGTAATCGGCGCCACTGCCGTGCTGCGCGGCCCGGCAGGTCACGTTGTGAACAAGTGCGAGACGCCCTGCAGTTTTAATAATTTAAATCCCGCGCGGTACAGCCTTGAAGTTCAGAAGGAAGGCTATCAACCTGTCCAAACAGCGCTGCAGGTGAAGAGCGGCGACGCTCAAGACCAGAAGATCAAACTTGAATCGCTCGCGAAAGGCATTTACATCAGCAGCCAGCCTCCGGGTGCCGACGTCTTCATCAACGGCGCGAAGCAATCGGGACAGACGCCTGTAACTCTTCCGCTGGCGCCTGGCCAATACAATCTTGTCTTGCGGCTGCAAGGTTATGAGGCATACGCCGGGGGCATTCAGGTCAAGGATAATATCCAGACGCAGCTCAACGTACCACTGAGCCAAAAGTCCGCAGCCCGGGTCGCCTGGGCTCAGGTGAGCTCCACTCCGAAAGGCGCGGAAATCTTTGTGGACGGAAACTCGACCGGTCAGTTCACTCCCGCCCGCGTACAGGTTCCCACGGGAGTGCACACGGTGACAGTTCGCTTGAATGGATTTCAGTTTGCCAAAAGGACGTTCCAAGCCAGCGAAGGTGGTACTGTCCCTCTTGAAGTGCCGCTCCAGCAAAAATAGGCGGCCCAGCGAACGTGAGGCCCTACTCGAATCGTAACATTTTGTTACATCAAAGCTCGCCTAGTCCCAGAACTCTCTACACTATTCATTACAAATAAAGGACTTATCGCCACAGGATTCGGGCCGGAAGCGTGCTTGCCTTGTATGTAGGGACTACCTGCCCTCGCGTGCTACTGGCGGGGTGAACGAGGCACCAGGAAGAAAGCGGAGACTCCTTTGGTCGTCAAGGCAACATTGCCAGTCGTGGAAGCACAGCGCGACCCGTCGCAGTCGAATCCGGATCTCACTCCGCGTACCTACCTGCGCCAACTCGCGACGGCAGTCTCCCGCGTTCCGGCAGTCGCGACCGACCACAAAGGAATCGAAGTCCAAAAAGCACTCCGAAATCTGCACCTGCTGATGCGCTCGGAACGCCTCTACGAAAAGGACCATCCGCGCCGGCTGGACAGCCTGGACAGCGCCTACGATTCCATCCGCAGCGCCACCGAAACATTAGGCGGACTCGAGATCCGCGTGGAACGCGGCGGCTTGGTTGCGCCGCGACTCGGCGATGCCCACCTTCCCGATACGCGTGGAGAAATGCAGGCCCTGGCGGTCGACTTGCAGCGCGCCGGAGTTCATGCCCTGGTCTTCTCGAAAAAATTCCATGTAGGCGAACTGGACACGCTGGTGCGTCTCGTGAAAGCATCGTTGCTAAGATCGGAAGAGCCCGTGAACGGCGGCGCCAATGGATGGTGGCCGGCGCGACTTCTGGAGAACCGCGTGGAAGGGATTTCCATCAATACGCAAACGGAGCGCCGCGTTGACACCGTGTTGGCGAGCCTTATCGCCGCGCTCGTGGCCTATGGCGGACACTCGCCGCGCGAGTCGGCTGATGCGCCCATCCAGGCTCCGGACTTCGACGATCTTGTGTCTTGCCTGCGGCTCCTGGCGCGGCTTACTCCGCCTCTTGAATCCGCCCGCGGCCTTTCCCCGGAAGAAGCAGCGCGCGCCATCCACGGCGCGATGGAAGAAGCCAGCCGCGATAGCGTATCCATGTTGCTCAGTTCGGTTTCGCAGTATGGACCCCGTGAAGGCGAACGCCCGCAACCCTATTTGTTGCGCCTTTCCGAACACGTCGTTTTTGAATTTCTCAGCGCCGAGTTTTCCAACGGCTCACTCACGGCCTCGTCCGTCAGGCCGACGTTCTATCGCTTGAGCGATGTCATGGTTGAAGCCGGCGGCTATTCCGGCCCGCATTCTTCGCAGCATCTCTCATCGCTCGCGGTCACCTGGGCGACCGACACACATCGTGAACACCTGATCGATCGTTTCTGGCTGGAGCTTTCTCCCCGCGAAAAATCTGCCGTATTGCGCGGCCCGGATGTTTGGTGCGTTCCCGTTGCAGCGTTGCGCCATACGCTCGGCCAACTCGCCGATGCGGGCGCGGACGCTCCTCGCCGCGAAGCGCGCAACATCGTCCTGAATTACGCCCGCCGCATCGACCATGCGGATCCTTCCGCAAGGCGCTCCGTCGCTGCCGGGCTGAATGAACTTTCTTCGATTCTCGAATCCCTATGGCCCAATCAATTGCCGGAAGACCTCAGCCGTGGGGCCATGAAAGCTCTGGACACTGAAAAGTCTCCCGAAACCGCCGCTCTGCTCGCGGCTTTCGTCGAATCCCTCGGACGCATCGCCGTCAATCGCGCCGACTATTCCGGTTTTGAAACCATCCTGACCGGTCTCGAGCGCGTTCCTCAAGACAAAGAGCACGGCCACATGGCAGCATTGGCGAACCGCTTGGTGGCCCAAGATCGTTGGCTCTTGCTGGTGGACGCTGCTCTCGCGAACCGCGCACTGGACCCCGTCCTACCGCGGCTCTTGCAGCGCGACCCGGAGCGGCTGCTCGACCGCATGACTTTGCTGCTCACCGAACCTCGCGGCGCGGAAATGGTGCCGGCGATGGCTCGCCTTTTGCGGACCATCGGCGTGCCAGTTCTAAACCTTCTAGAAACACGCCTCTACGAAGCCCGCCGCCAGCGCGTTACGGCAGCGATCAAGCTTCTGGCTGCCGCCGACCCCGAGCGGCTGCTGCGCGGCCTCGCGCGCGCCATGGCGAGTTGGGAATGGAACCTCCAGGACTTGGCAGTCAGCGAGCTTTCACGCCCCAACAATTCCGCCTCGGCAGTGAGCACGGCTTTTGTCTTTTCGGCAATCCTCTCCGACGCGCATCCCATGGTCGTTCCCATGATGATCGACCAACTCGGCTTGGCGCAGGAAACCACCGCCGTGCCTCAACTCATGGAAATTGCCGCCGGTGAGCACGAAGTCTTGCGCGATCAGTTCGTCCGCATCAAAGCCATTGAAGCCCTCGGCCGCCTGCGCGCCCCGGAAGCCGCCGAACTCCTCCGTACGCTGGCTCAGAGCCGTGAAGGCCTCGCTTATGTGGAACCGGCCGGCTTGCGCGCCGCTGCCGAAGACGCACTGTCGCTTATCGAGGATCGCCCGACGTTCAAGCAAGCCGCTGCCGCATTTGGAGCCCCGGGCCAGTCAAGCTCCAGCTATGTAATCCCGCGCCGCTACACTCGGGTCCCCCTGGAATCGCCTCTTCGCGCTCAAATCGAAGGCGCCCCGGCAGGCCTCGCACGGGTAAAGACCATCAGCTTGGGCGGCGCTTATCTCGAGTCCCCACGCAAACTCAGTATCGGCGACTCCATCAAGCTGGAAGTCCGCGCCGGCCTCCGCAAAATCAATTTCACCGCCGTGGTCCGCAACATCGGCCCCGACGGTAGCGGCGTCGAATTCGTGCACATGCGCGACGAAGACCGCGAAAAGCTCCGCAAGCTAGTCCAGCGCCATCTCCAGCTTTAACCACTTTCGTTTCACCCATCTACCTCACTTCTGCGTCTCGTCACCCTTTGCCTTTTCTGAATCCACGTCCTGAGCCGGATAGCGACAAGAAGCGACATTCCCTAGATCTAGCCCCGTTTCGTTCCTTGTCTCTTGCCAATCCTCCCACTTACCTGGATTCTGCGCTGGTGCCAAGGAACCTCGACTCGTCAAGCCGGTACAGCCGGGTTGGAGAAACTCTCGCAGCACGGATAGTTCGTTCTGGGCGACGCTTCGGAAGTTTTCAGTTGAAAGCGACGGTATATTGCAGTAAAAGCCGTGTATTCAATTGTTTCATCTGTTTGATTCGAGAAACGGCGGAAGTGCCCGCCACCGCTCGGGGTAGCGGAAAATTAGTCGGTGCCAACAGGAGGACTCATGCAAGTCAGTCTGGGTGTGTGTGTGTCAACTTCGATTCGGAAAAGCTCGCAACTTGCATTAAAAGTTTTGCGGTCCCTGACCATTGCAGCCACGCTGTGCCTGCTGGTGATGGTGTGGGCCACTTCCTCCACGGCACAGGTCAATACTGCAACGATGTCGGGAACCGTAACCGATCCCCAAGGTTTCCCGGTAAAGGGCGCGAAGATCACCATGAGCAATGCGGGCACCGGCGCCCAGCGCAACGCCGTCACGGATGACGGTGGGCGCTACAATCTCGTCGGACTTCCGCCGGGCCAGTACAAGATGGCCGTCGATGGCGGCGCCAGCTTTGCGGTCTATGAGAATCCTTCCCTTGTTCTCACAGTTGGCGAGGCGGCGAACGTTGATGCTCAGTTGCAATTGCGCGGCCGGGAAGAGATCGTCATCGTTCCCTCGGAAGCTCCACTTATCGAGGACCAAAAAAGTGATGTTTCTTCGACCATCGACTCACGCCAGATCACGAATCTTCCAATCAATGGCCGCAGCTACATCAATTTCACACTGATTAACTCGCAGACCACCCGCGACATGGCCCCCACTATCGGCCCTGCACCCAATAGCGGCTTGAGTATTGGTGGTGCGCGTGCCCGTGGAACCGCGGTCAGTGTTGACGGCGCCGATGCCGTCGACAACTCCATCAACGCCATTCGCTCGACGCTCTCTCAAGAGGGCATACAGGAATTTCAGCTTATTCTGAGCAACTACAACGCCGAGTACGGGCGCGCCAGCGGCGGTGTTATCAACATCGTGAGCAAGAGCGGCACTAATGATTTTCACGGAGACGTTTTCGGCTATTTCCGCAACAAGGCTTTTCAGGCCCGCAACCCCTTTTCCGGTCAAGTCGATCCTGTCACCGGCAATCTCAATCCGGTGAAACAAGCCTACACGCGTACACAGAGTGGCTTCACCTTCGGCGGCCCTCTCAGGAAAGACAAAACTTTTATGTTCTTCTCTTACGAGTATACGCAACGTGAAGAATCCGGTTTCTCCAGCATCGGCCAGGGAAATTTCGGGCTGAAGACGGGCGTGGTCTCACCCTGCATCCCCTTTCCTCTCAGCATGACACCCGACCAACTGGCTAATTATACGGCGCTTCTCAACACCGTCACTGGTTCGGGGGCCTCATGCTCGAATCCTGTGGCCAAGCAGGTCGAGCAAGCTGCGGCCCTCACAGGCGCTTCCTCAAACGTCGCGGTGAATGCCGATATGAACAAGAACGTCGACGGGACCACGGTTCCCATTTCTACCGCTCTCTTTGGAATTCCCGGCGCCCTGGGTTCCAAGTTCTTCCCCATCCCAGTCCCTTGCCCTCTCGGACAGCAGGTCAACAGCGTTGTGTGTCTCCCCGTCGGGGCCGGCGTCCCGTTGGGCATCGGAACAGGTCTCGTCCCGCTGCCTGCTTCATCCGATGGTCATTTCCACTACGTGGCATTGAATTCTATTCGGGGAAATTACCCGGCGATGGAGAAGACCAGCCTGTGGTCTGCCCGCCTCGACCATCACTGGAACAATCGAAATAACTCCTTCCTCCGCGTCGGCGTTTCTCCGTCGCTAGTAACCGGTCTTCCGTCTACTTCGCAGAATCAGGTCTTCGGTCAGAATTCCGGCTCGCGCGCAGGCCTGAGCCAAACCCGCGACCTCAACTTTACGTTTCAGCACGACACTATCGTGAGCGATACCGCCTTCAACGAATTCCGCATGCAAGTCGCCCGCCGCGGAATCCACTTTGGTTTTTCACAACTTCCGGGTGGCGACCTGATCGCCGTCAATATTCCTGGCACTGGCTATTTCGGCCGGGAACCTTATTCCCCCGTCGACCGCATCGAGCGCCGCTTTGAATTCACCGACAACGTCACCCTCGTTCGCGGCAAACACACTTTCAAAGTGGGTGCTGATATGAACCTCATTCAACTTCGCTCGAAAAAACAGCAAATCTTCCAGCTAGACTTTGGCGGCGACGTCAACTTTGGCGGGATCTCCATCGGCGCTGGTGTTCCCCAAGCGACCGGCGTGCAGGCCTACGGCTTGGGAATCCCGCAGTCTTACATCCAGGGAATCGGAACTTCCAATGCGCCTTTCGACAATATCCCCATGGGCTTTTTCGCGCAGGACAACTGGCGGGTGAACCGGCACCTGACGGTCAATTACGGTGTGCGCTATGACGTGGAAATTAGCCCGCTCTTCGCGCCCGGAACTGCCCTAAATGCGGCCGCGGAGCAGGCTCTCGGTGTTGTGGAAGGCATTCCGCGAGATTACAACAATGTCGCCCCGCGTATCGGATTGGCCTGGGATCCCGCTGGAAATGGCAAGACTGTTATTCGCGCTGGCTACGGAATTTTCTACGACCATCCGTTGCTGGCCACGGCTTTCGACGCCGTGACTGCCGATGGCGGCCGCTCCGTCCAGCTGCTTTCTATCGGCGACAAAGCATCCGCTTGCGGCCTGTTGCCCCCGCCGGCTCCTCCCGTATGCGGATCGGGTTTCGATTCGCCGGCGAATCTCAACGGTGGTTCCATTTTCCAGGGCGCGCTGAACGCGCTCCCCAGCATGTTTTATTTGCCCAGTCAGCAGCGCTTCGACCCTCTTGCTTCCAGTTCCCTCTTTGCCAATCAAAATTACTTGAACGCGGGATTCCCTCTGCCCATCCTGCCATTCACTCTTCCCTTGGGAAAAAACTTCGTCTATGGTTACGCCAATCAGGCCAATCTCACCATCGAGCGCGAAATCGCGGGCTCCTGGAAATTCAGCCTCGGATACCAGTACTCCCGCGGGGTGCACTTGAACCATGCGCAGGATGTGAATAGTACGGATCCCCGTATGCTCGCCCAGAACATGTTCAATGCCGTGGCCTCAGGACTTAGCCCCAGCCAGCCGCTGGCCGTCGTTGTGCCCGGTGGTGCGCCGAATACTTGTGTCAATACAGGTTCGGGCAGTATCTTCCTGATTGCTCCTAGTGCTCTGGGCAAGGGCTTCGCTGCGCCGAACTGCAACCCGGCAGCCGCCGTCGGATTCGTGGGCACTGCGGCCTTCTTCAACTTCTTCCGGCCCTCGGGCCCCAATCCATCCTTCGCCGGTCTTGTCGCGCCAGGACAGCCCCTCGCCGTCGGATACGCCACGCAAGTCGCTCTGGCGAATGTGGCTGGCTTCCCCAAAGGCTTCGGCGTTCCCGTTCCTTTCAACAGCGTCGACGCTCAGCTCTCCAACGCCAGCTCCTGGTACAACGCTTTGACCTTTAACCTCTCGAAGCGTTTCTCCCACGGCTTTGAGTTGCTTTCCAGTTACACCTACTCTCATTCCATCGACGACGCAACCGACCTGCAATCGCCTCTGGAGCCTCAGGACAGCCGTTTTCTAAACCTGGAGCGCTCCAATTCCGTGAACGATCAGCGCCACCGCTGGGTGAACAGTGCTGTCTTCCAATCGGCCGGCGCCAAGTCCGGTGATAGTTTCTTCAAGCATCTCGTCGCCGATTTCACTCTGTCCCCCATCATCGAGTACTCCTCCGGCAGGCCGTTCAACGTTATTACCGGTGAAAACACGCGTCTTGACTTCAGCACGTCTACGGGACGCCCCTCGGTTGGCGGAGCCACCTCCTCACCCTTTATTCCCGGCGTCACCTTCGGTCCGCCCAACGTATGTCTTAACAGCGATGGCTCGACGTTCAAGGTGCCTTTCGTTGCTCCGCCTGCAGGCTGCGTCGGAGATCTTGGCCGGAACCGCTTCACATCGCCTAACTTTTTTGAAGTGGACATGCGCCTCTCCCGCCGCATCCCTCTCGGAGAGCGCTTCAAAATGGACGTTATCGCCGATGCTTTCAACCTCCTCAACCGCACGAATATTGCCGCCGTCAACCAGCTTTGCGATCCCTTGGCTGGCACAACCTGTAGCGCCGGCCAGCCCACCGCGTCTTACGACGCGCGCCAGTTCCAGTTCGCCCTCAAGGTAAGCTGGTAATCTTCGAACCGATTCAAGTTGTTTTTGTAGGGGCGCAGCATGCTGCGCCCCTTTCATTTTGGGCGACATACTTGTCCCGGTTTTCTCCTCCACCAATTCGGCGTAAAGTAAGAAGACCGTTTCCCGTGCTCGTTTCGGAGAGTAAATGAACGCATTCCTGATTGGCGGCGTGATTCTTGTAGCCATCCTGGTGATCTGGCTGGCTTTGCAGAGCTTGCAGAGCCGCCAGAAAAGTGGCGCCATCGAATCGCAAATGAACGAATTGCGCCGCGACCTGCAAACGATCGCCACGTCTCAAGCTTCGAGTACCGGAAAATTGGAAACCATTGCCAAAAATGTCGCGCAGCGCCTCGATAGCGTGGCTCCCGCGTTGCAGGACGCCATCAAGAATTCCGCCCAGATCACCGGTCAGATGACTTCCGACGCGCAAACGAAAATGGCCGACGAGCTCAAGAACACGCGCGAACAAATCAGCCAGATTCAGCGCCAGCTCGGCGAAGTCCAGCAAGCCGGAAAGCAGATGTCCCAGACCGCGCAGACGCTCGAAAGCATTTTGGGCGGCGCCAAGTCCCGCGGTTCCCTGGGCGAAGTGACGCTTGAGCGGCTGCTCGAGGATTCCCTTCCCTCTGCGCAGTATGCGATGCAATACCGGTTTTCCAGCGGCGAAGCAGCGGATGCCGTCATCAAGCTCCGCGACAAGAAATTAATGGCCATCGATTCCAAGTTCCCGCTCGATGCCTATCGCCGAATCGCCACCGAGGGCGACGAAGCGCGCCGCGCTTTCGCCACGGCCGTCAAGGGCCATGCCGACGCCATCACCAAAAAATACATCGTGCCCGATGAAGGCACTCTCGATGTCGCGCTGATGTTTGTCCCCTCGGAGAGCGTCTACTACGAACTCCTGCAAACTTCGGACAATAAGGGACAGCCCCTCGACGCCTACTGCCGCGATAAGAAAGTCATCGCCGTTTCTCCCAATACTCTTTACGCCCATCTCTGCGTGATTGCCATGGGCCTCCGCGGCATGCAGATGGAAGAAAATGCCCAACGTCTCCTGGAGAGCCTCTCCGGGATGGAAAAGCAAATGGAAAAATTCGCCGACAAGTTCGACACTCTGGGCAACCATTTGAAAAATGCCCAGCAAAGCTACAGCGAGTCCGACAAACTCTTCGAGCGCGCCCAGAACACTCTCGAAACCATGCTAGGCGCCGGCGTTCCCGAACTCCCGTTCGAGAATCAGCAGGGCAGACTTCCGCTCCCTCTCGAAGCACACCTCAAGAAGGGCGCCTGACCCTGGTTTCTCCACACGGGTCCCGCGTCGGCTAACCCCTGTAGTGGCGCGTCTTTAGACCCGTTCTTCCTCTCCCACTTTCCAAGTTGTAAGACATTTTTTGAGTTGACTTACATTCTGCTTGCCGCTATACTTATCTCGAATCGTACTCCCATGGAGCCCGCATGAAATCTGAAGTCTCCACCGTGACCACCAAAGGCCAGCTGGTCATTCCCTCCAAGCTGCGCCGCAAATACTCCATCAAAAAAGGCACCAAAGTGGCCTTCGTCGAAGAGGAAAACCGCCTCATTCTCCAACCGCTCACTCTGGAATTTATCCGCAGTCTGCGCGGCTGCCTCGGAAAAGACTCCAAAGCTCTGGAATATCTTCTTGAGGAACGCCGCCGAGAGCGAAAACTGTGAAGCACTTCACCCTATGAAGCGTGTCGTTCTCGACGCCAGTGCTGTCATAACCTTTTCCGTGAGCCGTCCCGGCGCCGAAAAGGTCGAGCAACTCTTTCAACTCACCGTCGATGGCAAGCGCGAACTCCTCATGTGCGTCGTCAATTGGGGCGAGGTGTACTATTCCGTCTGGCGCGATCAAGGCCCGGGATTCGCCCGGAACATTCTCACTCAGATTGCCCAACTCCCCATCCAGTTGATTCCCGCCGATGTCGAGCTCGCCCGCCACGCCGCCGAATTCAAAGCCAATCTCAATCTCCCCTACGTTGACGGCTTCGCCGCCGCCCTCGCCCTCCAGCGCAACGCATCTCTCGCCACCAGCGACAAAGATTTCGCCCTCGTCGCAAAAAAGCTCGACATCCTCTGGACAACTTAACCCCGAATTTTCCCCTTTCTAGTTTCCAACTTCTAGTTTCTAGTTTTCCGCTCCCCCCTCGCCACCAGCGACAAAGACTTCGCCCTCGTCGCAAAAAAGCTCGACATCCTCTGGACCATGTAGACTGAGCGCCTGCCAACTTCCGATCCCTTCGGCAATCTCTTCCACCCTTCTAAGCAGGCCTCGAATCGTGGATAATATCCCCAGCCAATGCACGTAGCCGCCAAGAGCAAGATTCTGAATGAACAGTTAGCGCCAGGGAATGCTGACCTTTCTAGCTTTGTCCCCGACGAACTTGTGAAGCTGGGCGATCCGCAAACCGCGATCCCACGTATTGCGAAGGATGCCCATTTAATTCGCCTCATTGAGAGAGCAATCCATCAAATTCCCACGTCACACTCGATTTATCGCGGGGATGCACGGAACATGTCTGATTTAGAACCTAATAGCGTGCGGCTGGTCCTAACGTCACCTCCGTACTGGACACTCAAGGAATATCGGGATTCGGAAGGCCAGCTCGGTCACGTGCAAGTAGTTCCGACACCCAGGCTGGCCAATGAACCGCTGCCCAATCTCGCGTATACTACGGCCGCTTGGCGTCTATCCTATGGTTACAGTAGCCACTCAGAAAACTCTCGGTGCATTCTATACCGCTGAACCAATCGCTAGGTTCTTGGTCGAATGGGCGATTCGCGGGCCAAGCGAGTCTGTCCTTGATCCCAGTTGCGGGGACGGAGCTTTTGTCGGCGCAGCTGCTACACGCCTTGCCGAACTCGGGTGCGAGATTCCCCAAGTATGGGGAGTTGACCTCCACCCAGGCGCTATTACTGCGGCGCGTTCCCTTTTTCCCACCTGCAGGCTCGTCAAATCAGACTTTTTTGCTTTAGGACCTAGCGAGTTGCCACAGTTCGATGTGGTTGTAGGAAATCCTCCTTTCATCAGATACCAAACTTTTTCCGGAGCCGCGCGGTCCGCGGCGCTCTCTCGAACTCGGGATGTAGGTGTGAATCTTGCCCGACTAAGTTCATCTTGGGCTCCCTTTGTCATTCACTCTGCTGCTTTCCTGCGGCGTGGCGGTCGGCTTGCCATGGTTGTGCCTGCCGAGCTGGGGCATGCGCAATACGCGCAGGAAGTATTGCGTTTTCTCGCACAGGAGTTTTCGAGGATCAAAGTTTGTCTTTTCAGGCAGAAGCTTTTCCCGCATCTGAACGAAGACGCTTTCCTGCTCCTCGCGGAAGGCCGCGGGACCGAGTGCGGCTGGTTTTCAGTCTCGTCTTACGAAAATATTGACGCGGCCCTATCGGGCGAAGATGACGAGAGACCAGTTGATCTCGAGTCTGTCAAGTCCGGGAGAGTACGCCTCTTACATTACCTTCTGTCCTCGAGAGTTCGAGGTCTCTACCGATATTTGCGTGAACAGAATTGTGTACGGAGACTCGGGGATGTTTCCGATGTTGGTATCGGGTATGTGACTGGAGCAAATGACTTCTTCCATGTATCGCAGGAAGAGGTGGCCCGCAACAGAGTGTCGTCTAAGTATCTGAGGCCAGCCGTGGGCTCACTCAGTAAGCAAGCGGGCCTCATTTTCCGGCGCTCTGATTGGGAAATCGGCAGGCGAGAAGGCAAGAAATCTTACTTGCTCGCCCTGCCGCCGGTTCGCGAACAGCTGCTTCCTGCTGGAATCAGATCTCACTTGGACCATGGTCGTGCGTCCCAGATTCATCTCAGATTCAAGTGCCGCGTCCGTGATCCTTGGTATTCCGTACCACACGTAAGGAAAGCGGACGCCTTTCTCTCTTATATGTCCGGCGGACGTCCTAAACTTGTCCTGAATCCTACTGGACTGGTCGCTCCCAACACTTTGCACCTCGTGCAGTTCGTTGAACGAAAGTATGTCAAGAGTGTGCCAGCTGGTTGGTGTTCATCATTGACAAGTTTAAGTTGTGAAATAGAAGGGCATGCTTTGGGAGGGGGGATGCTAAAGCTGGAACCAACCGAAGCTGAGAGGCTGCTTGTCGCTTTGCCCAAGCCGGCCGATATATCGCGGCTCCTGGAGCGAACAGATTCCTACTTGCGCGAAGCCAGAGCCGAGGAAGCGCGGGACCTGATCGACCGCCACGTCCTCAGAGCAAGGCTCGGTCTTAGCGCAACTGAATGCGCAATGTTAGCCGATTCCGCGGGCTTTCTTGAGACATGGCGGTTGCACCGATGACGAAATTGGAGAAGATCCCCACCCTGCAAACAGCTATTAGGGAACTCTGTGGAAAGCAGAAGATCCAATCCGGCAAACATATCAAGCCTCTCACGCAGTATTGTGCAACACGACTTGTCTTGGAGGGGGGCTTTCCGCCGGAGTGGATCAGTCCGCGGCCGCCGTTCGCCAGCATAAAAAAGTCCAACGCAATCTATGGTTTGAACTACGCTCCCGGCCAGGCGAATGAGTCCGAAGCCCGAGTTCTAGGCGGGATCAAGTACAAAGATGTGGATATTACTGTTCTGGTTCCCGGAGTCGGACCGGCGCTAGCAATCTCTGTGAAAAACACTGGAAATGCATTCCGAAATCTTACGAACCGCATGGAAGAAGCTCTCGGCGAATGCACGAATGTCCACCTTATGTACCCTGGATTCGTTTTCGGCTTCCTACATTTCCTAAGATTCCGCACGATCGGCGACGCTGAGACCCCCGACGCGTCGTTTACAGAAAAGGGTGAACCCCTACCTGCAATCACGCGTTATCACGAGGTGATGAACTCCCTTTCAGGGAGAAGGTTGATAACCGATCCCGTCATGCGGTACGAGGCAGTGGGTCTCGTTGTCTACTCTTGCGACGCCAATGCAGGAGTCTGGAAGGATTTCCCGCCCCCATCGAGCGAGGTTCATTTCTCAAAATTCTTCGATGCCCTATACAAGTTGTACGACCTTAGATATGGTTATCCAGACCCTGATGGGTCCAACATCAGAAAAGAATGGAAACTCTCGGTGGACATAAAGGAAACGGTTTTGGACAAACACATCAGTTTTCCCTGGACTGTTCGAGGAGAAGCCGAGTAATCGGCGTTTCCGGCAGGTGCGTCATTCTTGCGCAGTCGTGTGGCGAGCCTTTTAGAACGCTGAATGAGAAGAGGTGCCGCACCCTTCGATTCTTAAGGGTGCGGGGGTTGAAGTTGCTTTTTCCTGTTCGTCTTGGCGGGTGGCGGGCCCTTTAGAACGCTGAAATGTGAGGGGGTGCCGCACCCTTCGATTTTTAAGGGTGCGGGGGTTGAAGTTTCTTTTTTCCGTTCGTCCCGCATGCGCAGGAGCCATTCAACGCGCCTAATAGCCGTTCAACCCTCATTTTCGACCGTTCGCTGTAAAACACTTAACATCTTCATTAAGGTGTGCTATACTCTTTGTTGTCGCTGCCATGATCGAAGATTCCGGCCCTGTCGGAAAGCCTCGCCGCCTTCTTGATCCTTTCTCCGGCGCTCGCACTCCAAGTTATATTTCCCATTTTGGAACTCACCCCTCCCGACCCTATCCCCTCTCTTCTCACGCACTTACAGGAGCCCATTTTGCAACCCCTTTCTTTTCAAATTCATGCAGGAATGGGGTGGGTGGTCCCCCCCTACCCGACTGCCAGCTGCATTCTCAACAACACGTGGCTCCCCTAAGTCCTTTAGATGCAACACTTGCAGACTGCCTCGTAAGTGGTGCAAACAAAAGGCTTACGCCAACAGCTAAACTCTCTAGATGCAACACTTACAAAAAACCGGGGGTGGGGTGGGGGCGTGCCTCTTCCGCGCAGTCTTATGGCTGTGGACGCCCGAGGCTAGGCACCAGCCGGATGGAAATAAGGAAGCTGCCGTTCTTCCGTCCCACGACTTCGAATTTCGCGGAGTTTTCCGCGCCGCCGCTGCTGCCAGCCCGCACCGGATTGCCTCCGGTAAGCTCCGCAATCTCCGGGGCAAGATTACGCGCCTCCAGTTCGATTTTCGCCGATGTGCCGCGCACTCGGACCGCCAGCGCTCGATGTTCCCCCGGCTTCAATGGCGAGGCGTCGGCTTGCAGTTCGAGCCCAATCAGGACGATGGAAAACGGCGGCGGCTGCCGTTTCGCGCACGAAACCTCTACCGCCGCGCTGCCTCCTTGCAAATCCGGCGGAGGAAGCACGACCAGCGCCGTGGGCGAAGACGCGAGCACTATTGCCGCCTGCCCCGCGATCGTCACTTTGTTGGCATCCGCATCGCCGCAGAAGCCCTTTCCGAGAATCTCGAAACGGTCTGCCAGCGAAGCCACTCGCGGCGCGGCGGAAACTTCGATCGCCGCCGAGGCTGCTTCGCCGGGCGTGAGAACGACCGTGGCCACCCGCCCGGTGCGCCCCGCAATCGAGCCAAATATGACCCCGGGATTCAGCGGCGCGACGAACATAGCCCTGCCCGTCGCATCGGTCGTGAACCGGTCCCCGTTCGAGAAACTCACCGTGACCCCCGGAGTCAGCCGCCCGCTCACATCCAGCACCGCGAGCGTGGCGCGCTCGCCCGAAACAATTCGCCGCGGCAGCAGCAACATTCGCGCACCGGAGGCTGCCCGCGCGGCAGCCGGATGCTGGCCGTTGGCCTCCGGCGCGAAAACGCCGGCGATCAGAAACAAGCAGAGCAGCACGGAGCCGGAACGGAACAAGGACATGCGGTGAATTGTAGTGGAGAACCCCATGCCGATGAAAGCGAAGCACGGACCAGTTCCGGAACATCGCCTGCTTCACTTCTTCGCGAGGACTGGCGCTTCCTCCGGCTTATAGACGAGCACCGTCCGGCCCATCACTCCGGCCGACAATTTCCGCAGCGTGTAGCGGAACGGGCGCGGCGGCATCCCTTCGCTAGAAGCTTCCAGCCTATAAAACGTATCGTGATAGCGCACCGTGCGCGGCGGATTCCAATCTTCTTTTCTACGGCACGCGCGAATCTCCAGCATTTCGTCCGGCCCATTTCCGCTGATGAAAAGTTCGTCCGGAACTTCGGGAAGCGTCTTTAGTCTCGTTTTCTCCCGGATTGCGCTGGTGTAAGAAGCTAAATTTCCTTCCTTGTAACCTGCAACTTTGGCGGCGCTCGGCTGGCTCTGTCCGGTAAGTTTCAGGAAGACCTTGTCAGCCAGGAAGAGCGGGAGAGTCCCCAGATTGTTCTCCGTGAATGCCGCCCCCACTAATCGAATCATTCCCTCAATCCCGCAATACGTGATCAACCACGTCAGCGGATGCATCGCCCAGATTGCGAGGGCGGCAAAGCCGACCGTCCTTGGGTCGATACTAGCACCGGCACGAATCGCCGCGTCAACCGCGTTATCCGCCCATCGAGCCACTGAATAGGAATACCAGTAGACTAAGGCGATGAGCGCAATGACCGACTCCCCTAATCCGCTTAAGACCGTCGCCCTGTGCCACTTTACGGCGGAACGGGCAGGCAGCAGATCACGCCATCTTTGCGGCAACAGTGCCAGGAATGGGCCAAGTAGATAGGTCAGCACGGCCAAGCGGCCTCTCCTCAGTTTAGAAGAAGCTGTAGCGCATTTCTCGCTTCGCGCGACGCTAACTCCAATGAGTAAACCGATGAACGCTAGGAAGGTTTCGCGGCTAGCCGGTAAACCTGCTTATCCAGGAAAACGCGGAACAGCTCGGGATCGATCTCATCGTCGCGCACGCAGAGCTTCAAAATGTCCAGTGCGCGATCGGTGGGAATCGCGCGCTTGTAAGGACGGTCCGATGCTGAGAGCGCGTCGAAAATATCGCAAATCGTCATCATCTTGGCTTGCACCGGAATTTGCCCGGAAACCAGCCCGAACGGGTAGCCCTTGCCATTAAGCTTCTCATGGTGCGCGCGGGCTATCGCCGGGATGGCCCGGAATTCCTGCGTCCATGGAATTTGCGCCAGAAAGTTGAAGCTGTGCACCACGTGCGACTCAATCTGGCGACGCTCGTCCTCATCCAGGCTGCCGCGAGGAATGGAAAGAAACCGCACCTCCTCGCCGGAAAGATAAGGGCGCTCCATCCCGCGGGCATCGCGATACGTTTTCTGCGCAATTTCGGTCAGCACTTCGAAGTCCCAGGAAGGCAGAAGCGTCGGCTCGTTGGCCTTGGCAATGAACTCCGCGTAACGGTCCAATTCGCCGTGCAGCCGCCGCGATTCTTCGTCGAGCGCGCGTAAGCGCTCCGCGGCCTGTTTTTTCGAGAGCGAAAGCAGCGCTTCCACCTTTTGCTCCGCGACGCGAGCCTGGATGTCCCTCCGGATATAATCGAAACGGTCCAGCACGCGCACGAAATGCAGCGGGTAGAGTTTCTTCGCTTTCACCAGAACTTCTTCGCGCACTCCCACCTTGCCGAAATCGTGCAGCAAAGCGGCGTAGCGAAGTTCTTTGATCTGTTCGCGTGAAAATCGCAAGTCGCCATACGGCCCGCGCGGCTCACGGTCCACTGCTTCAGCCAAGGCCACGGTCATTTCGCAAACGCGCTGCGAATGGCCGGAGGTGGTCGGGTCACGCTGCTCGATGGCCTTCACCGCCGCCTTCACGAATCCGTCGAACAGATCCTCAATTTCCCGATACAGCTTTGAATTCTCATACGCCACCGCCGCCTGCGAGGCCAGCGACAATCCCAGCCGCACCGCGCGTTCCGGAAACGGGTGCACCCACCGGCGTACCGCCCTGGCATCGCGCAGTTGCGCTTTCGAGTTGCGCTTGGAATTGATTAATTGCAATACGCCAAGAACTTCGCCCTTTCCGTTTTTCATCGGCAGCGTGATCAACGAACGCGTGCGGTAGCCCGCCTGCTCATCGAACGCGGCATTGAACCGGAATGGCCGCGCTTTCGGGATGCGGTACGCGTCGGCCAGCTCGATCACTTCGCCATGCAATGCGCAATACCCCGCCATCGAATCTTCCGTCAAGGGTAGCGTGTGTGCGTCAAATGGAAACTGCACGCTGTCGTTTTGCGTCAGCTTGAAACGCAATAGCGGAACGCGCAAACCAGCTTCCGCAGAGGGCGAGCCGTTTTCCACCAGATACAGAGAGCCAGCGTCCGCCACCGTAATTTCCCTGGCTTTCGTCAGGATAAGGTCAAGCAATTGCCCCACGTCCCGGGTTTCGGATAAGGCAATCCCGACGCGGTTGAGTTCCTCGAGTTCACGCGTTGCCTTCGTCGCGCTGAGCGACTTCCTACGGGCTCTCAGAGCGCTCGCAGCCGGCGATTTTTTGTTTTTATCCATGGAAAAAAGGCAAAAAACCGCAGAGGCAGGGCGCTCCGCGGAAACCGAGAGTATAACGAAAGCCCACAGGGTAGGCACGCAATGAGTCAACGCTGGAATGCGCAATCGCTCACACTCACTTCTAACCCAAAGAGGACGCTCCACTTCCCGGCCGTCATGTAGCGAAAGAGCGAGTAATTAGTAGGGTTCACAGCCTTTCGCGGGCGTCTGGGCTCTGTTAGCGTGGGAGCAGAGTTGCCCGGTACACGTGTGGGCAGGGGTGTAGCTTTACGGGGGCAAGGGGAGTTCGCGTGCGAATCGCCAGTGGCGGCGTGACTGATATGGGTCGCGTGCGTTCGAACAACGAGGACTGCTACAAGATCGTTGAGACGCTGAACCTCTATGTGCTTTCCGACGGCATGGGAGGTGAAGCGCACGGCGAAATCGCCAGCGCCATGGCTGTCGAAACGGTCGTGAAGCATTGCCTCGATTTGGAGGCCAATCCCGCGGGCGCGGTGATCGGCGCGGTTCAGCCCAATTGGAGCAGCTTCACAAAGCGTCTTTCCACGGCCGTGCATCTGGCGAATCGAAATATTTTCAAGTCCGCCGAAGAGAATCCCGATCAGCACGGCATGGGCGCGACGCTGACGGCGGTATGGATCAATGGCACAAAACTCAGCGTCGCCCACGTCGGCGACAGCCGGGCCTATCTGCTCCGGGGCGGCACCCTGCTGCAGCTCACCAGGGATCATTCACTGGTCGCGGAGCAGGTGCGGCGCGGCATTCTGACTTCGGCTGAAGCGGAAGAGAGCGACATGCAAAGCGTGCTGCTGCGAGCGCTTGGCGCGCAAGCGGAAATCGAAGTGGACGCCGAGGAACACACGCTTTTCCCCCGCGATATGTTGGTGCTTTGCTCCGATGGGTTGACGCGCATGGTTACCGAGCCCGAAATCGCGGGAACGCTCCAGGTCGAGTCCGACCTTACAAAGGCGGCGGAAAGTCTCGTGGCCATGGCCAATGAACGCGGCGGCCCGGACAACATTACCGTCATCATTGTACGGCTTGAAAAGGAAGCCAAAGGATGGTTTTCGTGGTTGCGCCGCGGGGTGCGAAAAGATCCAGGATCAAATGGAAGGGTTGGAGGAAATTGAGATGCCGAAGCTCAGCCTCATGTTTGACAACAAAATCGTGAAAGAGGTGCCCGTGGGCAGCCGGCCCGTAACCATCGGCCGTTCCCCGGACAACGATATCCCGGTCGACAACCTCGCGGTCTCCAATCATCACGCGAAAATCTACTACGAAGCCGGGCGCATGGTCATTGAAGACCTCGACAGCCTCAACGGCACTTTCGTGAACGATCTCCGCGTGGAGCGCGCTACCTTGCACGACGGCGATAACATCCACATCGGCAAGCACAAGATCAAGGTCGATACCAGCGGCGATGCTCCGCTGGCCTGGGACACCGGCCGTAAAACCGCCGCTCCGCGGATCGATGAAACCATGGTGCTGGACACCAAGGAACGCCGCCAGATGCTCCAACAAGCTGCCGCCATGGGCGAATCCATGCAGTTTGCCGGCTCGCGCATGAAAGTTCCCACGCTTATCATTCTCAGCGGCAATACCGATCAAAAAGAATATGTGCTGACCAACAAACTCACGGTCATCGGAAAATCCGCCATGGCCACCGTTAAGCTAAAGGGCTGGTTCAAACCGCAGATGGCCGCGCAGATCAATCAGCGCGACGACGGCTTCTACCTCGGCCCTGGCGACAAGGTGCCCACCGTCAATGGCAATCCTGTCTCCGGCCCGGTGCGCCTGAACGATGGTGATCTCGTCGAGGTCTCCGGCGTTCGGCTGAACTTCATCTTCCGCGAGTAGCGCGCGAAACGCGATGGCCGCTCCGTCAGCAGGTTTCTGGCAACGGCGGGGCGCACTCGGCCTCTACGAACTGCTGCTAACGTGGTGGCGCCACCGTGTTTCGTTTCTTATTTCCGTCGCCATCACGCTCGCCGCGATGACGTTGTATTACTTCACCTTCTTCGGCGAGAGAACCACTCCCATCTTCGCTTTTCTCCAGCGCTTCGAATACAACTCGCTGGACACACGCTTCCGTTATCGGCCGGCCAGCGCAACTCCGCCCGATCCCCGTATTGTGATTGTGGAGATCGACCAGCAATCTCAAGAAGTACTGGGCAAGTGGCCTTTTTCCCGCACGCACTTCGCAACCATGCTCGACGCGCTTCACGACGACGGGGCCAAGGTCGCTTCCTTCGATGTCACGTTTGACAAACCGGACCGCACCGCAGATCCCGTTCGCGCGCTTTGGTCAAAACTCGAACAGCGAAAAAAACACGGTGAAGCCGTGGACCCGAAACTTGAGTCGGAGGTCCGCGCTCTCGCCGCGGAGTTTGACGCCGATGCCCAATTCGGAAAAGCCATCGATCGATTCGGCCCCGTCGTGCTTGGCAATTTCTTTCTGAAGCCCGATGAATTGAGAGGAATCGATCCCGCAATTTTGGACCAGTATGACGAGCTGATCGAGTGGTATGCCCTTGGCCGAAACGCTCTTCGTGCGGAAACTGGAAAACAGGACTTTCTTGAGCTTGTGGAGCGCTACAGAAGAGATGGGGATCTATACGCTGCAAACGTCGCAAACATTCCCGCGCTCGCAAACCCGGACAAGATTGAGAAAACCACCATTGGCTTCTTCAACGTTTCGTCGGACGCTGACGGCGTCTTGCGCCGCACCATGCTGGTGCTTCCGTTTGGCCGCTCCAAGGAAATTCAAGAGTGGCAACTCTTCGGTTCCCTCGAAGTGCAAACCATTCGGCTTTACCTAGGATTGCACTCGGATCAGGTTACCGTGCACTACGATCCGACTGGAGTGGTGCGGATCGATTTCGCCAACGCCCTGCTCATTAAACCCGATGCAACGGGACACTTGTCCATCAATTACCATGGCCCGCGGGGAACTTACCCTTATTACTCGATCGCCGATGTGGTTCAGCACAAATTTAAACCTGGAACCTTCAAAGACAAGATTGTCCTGATCGGTGCTTCGGCAACCGGCATCGCCGACCTGCGCACGCCACCCTATGGAGAAATCGATTATCCAGGAGTGGAAGTTCACGCCAACGTGATCGATAACATGCTGAACCAGAGCTTCCTGGTGCGAGGCGTCAAGCAGCAGTTGTGGGATGCAATTCTGATTATATTTCTCGGCCTCCCTCTGGGAATCTGGATGGCCCTCGTCGCTCCACGTTGGATGTGGTTCGGAATCGCCCTGTTCCTCCCGCTTGTAGCCGCGGACTACTACTCGTTCCTGCGAGGTTGGTGGCTTAACTTCACGATTCCTGGTTTGACCTTGAGCGCTAACGTCCTACTGGTATCTCTGTACCGCTCGCTCTTCGAGGAAAAAGAGAAACGACGGGTGCGTTCCGCGTTCGGCCAGTACCTCAGCCCGGAAGTGATTCGACGGCTGCTCGTCAATCCGCAACTGGTCGAGCCAAAGAAAACAGACATCACCGTGATGTTCAGCGACATTCGCGGCTTCACAACTATTTCCGAAAAGCTCGACGCCCAGGACCTGGCCCTCTTTCTCAATCAATACCTCTCGGACATGACCGGCCTCGTTTTCGAACACCACGGCACGCTCGACAAATACATCGGCGACGCGGTGATGGCCTTTTGGGGCGCGCCCTTCGAGGAGTCCGGCCATGCTGGCCGAGCATGCAACACCGCTCTGAAAATGATGGAGCGCGTCCGCGAAATGCAGAAGAAATGGGAAGCCGAGGGCAAACCGCATCTCGATATCGGCATCGGCCTGAACACCGGTGTCGCTAGCGTTGGTAACATGGGCTCCGTGCTGCGCTACGGCTACACTGCACTGGGCGACACCGTGAATCTTTCTTCCCGCCTCGAAGGGCTGAACAAGGATTACGGCACGCACATTCTCATCAATGAAACAACGTACGCGTCCGCCAAGGAAGACGGCTTCCTCTTTCGCGAACTCGATCTCATCCGGGTGAAGGGCAAGCTCCAGCCCGTCACCATTTACGAACTGATCGGCCGCACCGCGGAGAACTCCGTTTACGGCACGCCGGAGGAAGTGCGCCAGCGCGTTGACCTTTTCCGCGAGGCCCACGATCTCTACCGCAAGCGCCACTGGGAAGACGCACAGAAATCTTTCCAGACGATTCTGGATAGGTGGCCCGACGACGGCCCTTCGCGCACGTACTGGAAACGTTGCCAGGACTATCTCTTCGATGAACCGCCTTCCGGCTGGGACGGCGTCTTTACCATGACCCATAAGTAGCATTTATCGCGCCCATTAGCAGCCTCCAACCTTGCCCTACCAATCGGCAAAGACTCACGTCCAAATTGGATGGAGCGGTGTATGTGCCCTGTGTCAAAATGTCTGCATCGAACTTGCGAGGCGCCAAAGGGGAGCGGTGCCATCCGATTTCTAACTGACACAAAGCGTGAGACTTAAGCGAGCACCCTCGCAGCCTGAACAGGTCGCGTACCCGAACAAACGTTCCAGGGAATCTAAGCTAAATTGGCGATGGAGCGGCAGCCAGGCGATAGCTATTTTGCCCTCCCCCAAGTAAGGTTGGTGAACTAAGACCTTATGTGGATTGTCCGGCTAGCTCTGCGTAGACCTTATACGTTTGTGGTGATGGCGCTCGCCATTATCTTGCTGTTTCCCGTGGTGCTGCTGCGCACGCCGGTCGACATTTTTCCTGACATCAACATACCGGTTATTTCGTTGGTGTGGACCTACAACGGCCTGCAACCTCAGGAGATGGAGCAGCGCATCACTTCCAACGTCGAGCGGGGCATCACGACGTTGGTAAGCGATGTCGAGCACATCGAGTCGCAATCGCTCAATGGCATCGCTGTCATCAAGGTCTTCTTTCAGCCAAACGCCAACATTCAGACGGCGTTGGCTCAAACCGCCGCCATATCGCAAACCTTTTTGCGTTTCCTTCCGCCCGGAACCACGCCTCCTCTGGTGATCATCTATTCGGCTTCGACCGTGCCGGTCGTTCAGATTGGCCTGACTAGCGCTACACTCGGCGAACAGCAGCTTTTCGACTATGCCAACAATTTCATACGCACGCAGCTCGCAACCGGAGTCCCAGGCGCCGCCACCCCATTTCCTTACGGAGGCAAGCAGCGGATCGTGAGCGTCGATATCGACCCGACGGCGCTTCAGGCCAAGGGGCTTTCTGCGGTCGATATCGTAAATGCCGTCAACGCGCAGAATTTGATTCTCCCCACGGGAACCACGAAGCTCGGCACTCTTGAGTACAACGTGGAGATGAATGGCAGCCCACAAACCGTCGCGGAACTGAACGATCTGCCGGTCAAGACCGTGAATGGCGCGACGATTTACATGAAGGACGTCGCTCACGTTCGCGACGGCTTTTCTCCTCAGACCAACATCGTTCTTTCCAATGGGCAGCGTGGCGTGCTCATGAGCATCTACAAGGTTGGCGGAGCTTCCACCATCGACATCGTGGACCACGTTAAGCAGATGCTCGATTACAACAAAGGCTCTTTCCCGGATGGCCTGAACATCTCCACCTTTTTCGACCAGTCGCTCTATGTCCGGGCTTCCATCCAGGGTGTCATTCGCGAAGGCATCATCGCCGCTTGCCTGACGGCCGTGATGATTTTGCTCTTCCTCGGCAACTGGAAAAGTACGCTGATCATCGCCGTCTCAATCCCTCTGTCCATTCTGGTGAGCCTTCTCTGCCTCAACGCCCTGGGTCAGTCCATCAATATCATGACGCTCGGCGGCCTGGCGCTCGCCGTCGGAATCCTGGTCGACGACGCCACCGTGGAAATCGAAAACATCAATCGCAACCTGGCAATGGGCAAGGAAACGGTCCAGGCGATCCTCGACGGCGCGCAGCAGATTGCCGTGCCGGCGTTTGTTTCCACGCTGTGCATTTGCATCGTGTTCATTCCCATGTTTTTTCTGTCCGGTGTGGCCAAGTTCCTGTTTGTGCCGCTGGCCGAAGCCGTGAGCTTTGCCATGCTGGCTTCCTACATGTGGTCGCGCACCATCGTGCCGACGCTGGCTATGTATCTTCTGAGTTCGGAAGACGAGTATCACCCCGAGGAGCACATCGGTGAAAAGATGGGCTTCTTCCGCCGCTATCAACAGGGCTTCGAGCGGAATTTTGAGAAATTCCGGGAAGGCTACCGCGGGGCTTTGGGAGCTGCTCTGCGCTCGCCAGGAATCTTCTCCGTCTGCTTTCTGGCTTTTTGTATCTTGTCGGTTACGCTCGTCGGCGTACTCGGGCGCGATTTCTTTCCTAAGGTAGACGCCGGACAAATTCGCATGCACATGCGAGCTCGCACTGGCCTGCGCATCGAGGAAACGGCGCGTCTCGCGGACCAGGTGAACGGCGTCATCAAAGAAACTATCCCGAAAGAAGAACTGACCACGATTCTCGACAATATCGGCTTGCCCTATAGCGGCATCAACCTGACCTACAGTAACTCCGGGACGATCGGCAGTTCCGACGCGGAATTTCTTGTGCAGCTGAAAGAAGTGCGCGGCAAGCCCACCGGCATGTACATCAATGAATTGAGGGAGAAGCTCCCGCAACGCTTTCCCGGCGTGCAGTTTTTCTTTCAGCCAGCGGATATCGTGACGCAAATCCTGAACTTCGGGACTCCCGCGCCGATCGACGTGGAAGTCACCGGCGCGAACCAGCGCGGAAATTATCTGATCGGGGAAAAATTGGCCAACGAGTTCCGGCATATTCCTGGCGCCGTGGATGTGCACGTCCAGCAGGCTTTTGATAATCCCACGCTTTACATGGAAATCGATCGGGCCCGCGCCCAATCCGTGGGCATGCAGTCGCGCGACGTGGCGCAAAACGTTCTCGTTTCGCTCAGCTCCAGCTTCCAGACGGCACCCGCCTTCTGGCTGGATCCTAAAAATGGCGTGGAATATTCCGTCGCTGTGCAGGAGCCGCAGTATCGCGTGGACACCTACCAGGCGCTGCAAAATACGCCCATCAGCGGCAGCATGCCGGGTTCACGGCCGCAAATTCTGGGGAACCTGGTCACCACCTCGACGACCGCCCGCCCGGCCGAAGTATCGCACTACACCACGCAGCCCATGATCAACGTCTACGCGTCCGTGGATGGGCGCGACCTCGGTGGCGTCGCGGACGTGGTGGAACAGCGCGTTCAGGCCATCGAGAAAGAATTGCCGAAAGGCAGCCACATCGTCATTCGCGGACAGGTCCAGACCATGAAGAGTTCTTTCGCCGGCCTGGGCATTGGCTTGATTGGGGCGATCGTGCTCGCTTATCTCCTGATCGTGGTCAATTTTCAATCCTGGCTCGATCCGTTCATCATCATTACGGCGCTGCCCGGAGCGCTGGCCGGGATCTGCTGGACGCTGTTGCTGACACATACCACGCTGAACGTCCCATCGTTGACCGGCGCGATCATGTGCATGGGAGTGGCCACGGCGAATAGCATCTTGATGGTCTCCTTCGCTCGCGAGCAGCTGGACGAAGGCAAGAACGCAACGGATGCAGCCATCGAAGCCGGCTTTGTGCGCATCCGGCCCGTGCTGATGACTGCGCTGGCGATGATCATCGGCATGGTGCCGATGGCCGTGGGCCTCGGCGAAGGCGGCGAGCAAAATGCGCCGCTCGGCCGCGCGGTGATTGGCGGGCTGGTCTTTGCTACCTTTGCGACTCTTTTCTTTGTGCCGTGCGTTTTCTCGATGATTCACGGGCGCCGTGCGCGAAGATCGGCGCAGCAGGGGTCGCCATCGCCGGCAACGGCTTGAAATTTTTCTTTCTGGAACTGAAAGCGGGGATGGGTAATTATGGAACGCGGAGTTCAGATGGATCCTGCAGATCAAGAGCAACCGAGGCCAAAGGGCAGCCGGGTATTCACGATTCTCTTCCTCGTCGTGATTGTGCTGGTGATTCTTGGAGCGTTTACGCTGTTCCAGCGCCGCACGCAGTATCAAGCGCTGGCTAAGGAAACGGAAACGCTGGCGATTCCCACTGTGGCCGTGATTCATGCCGGCGTGGAATCGGCGGAGGAGGACCTTGTCCTTCCCGGCGCCATGCAAGCCTACGTCGAGTCGCCGATTTATGCACGCACCAACGGCTACTTGAAAAAGTGGTACCACGACATCGGGAGCCGCGTCCGGCAAGGCGATCTGCTCGCGGACATCGACACTCCGGAAGTAGATCAGCAGTTGTCGCAAGCACGCGCTGACCTCAATACCTCGCAGGCCAACGCGAACTTGTCCAAGATCACCGCGACACGTTACCAGGAACTGATTAAGACCGACGGCGTCTCCAAACAGGAAGTCGACAATGCTGTCGGTGACCTGGAAGCCAAAGTCGCCAGCGTAAAATCTTCGGAAGCCAACGTTCGCCGGCTCGAAGATTTGGAATCCTTCAAGCGCGTTTATGCGCCGTTCAGCGGGGTGATTACCCGGCGCAACGTGGATACCGGCACGTTGATCAACGCCGGGAATGGCGGCGTCTCGGAGCAGCTCTTCGTTCTCGCGCAGACTGATCCCATTCGCGTTTACGTCAGCGTGCCGGAAGCTTATGCGCCCTCGATTCGCGCGGGACTCGGCGCGTTCCTGGAGCTCACGCAATATCCCAGCCAGAAATTTACCGGCAAAGTCGTGCGCACCGCAGAGTCGATCGACCCCGGCACGCGAACCCTGCTCACCGAAGTGGACGTGCCGAATCACACTGCCGCGCTGCTGCCCGGCGGTTACGCCCAGGCTCACCTGCAGGTGAAGGTGACCGGGGCGCGCCTCGCCGTTCCTGTGAACGCGCTGCTATTCCGGTCGGAGGGGCTCCGAGCAGTGGTGGTGGATGCCAATCACCGAGCGCACCTCCGCGCGATCACCGTGGGCCGCGACTATGGCACCACTCTCGAAGTCCTGCAGGGGCTCGACGTGAACGACTGGATCGTGCTGAATCCTGCGGACTCCCTCGACGACGGGCAGGAAGTCCGCGTGAAGGAAACGGCGATGAACCGCCCGCCGAGTCAGCCGGCTCCGCAGCAGCCTCCCGCGCCCGCGGCCAAGAAGCAATAATGAAGCGCATCAGGCAATTTCTCGCTGTGGCCGGGTTTGGTGTTTGCGCTCTCGCCGGCGGTTGCACCGTCGGGCCAAACTATAAGCGCGTCACCGCACCTGTGCCGGCAAAATGGGATGTTTCCGAGCCCTGGCGCGAGAGTGCCCCCAAAGATGGCTTTGCCAAAGGCGAATGGTGGAGCGCGTTTCACGATGATGAATTGAACGGGCTGGAAAAACAGGCGCTCGACGCAAATCAGACCATCAAAATTTCCACGGCTCGGCTGGAACAAGCGCGGGCCTCGGCCGCTGTACAGATTGCGACGCAATTTCCCACTCTTGCGACCGCTCCCAGTGCCCAACGCCAGCGGCTTTCTGGAAACCGGCCCGCCAACAGCAACTTCCCAGTAGCGTCACCCGTGTCGCAATCCAACTTTGTCTTGCCGTTCACCGTCGGCTACGAAGTGGATTTGTTCGGGCGACGTCGGCGCAGTATCGAGGCAGCGCAGGCGTCCTATCAAGCAAGCGCCGCCGATCTAGAGAACGTGCGGCTGGTGATCACTGCGGAACTCGCCGGCGACTATTTCACGCTGCGCCAGCTCGACACCGAGCTCGGCATTCTGAACCGCACCGTCGAAACGCTGCAAAAAGGCCTGCAGCTGGTGGATTCCCGGCACAAGGGCGGCGTGGCTTCCGGGTTGGATGTTGCGCAAGAAGAGACGCTCTTAAATACCACGCGAACGCAGGCCATTCTGCTGAAACAGCAAAGAAAACAGTTTGAAGACGCCATCGCTGTTCTCGTTGGAAAGCCAGCGCCGGACTTTCATCTTTCGCCAAAGGAACTGCAGGATGCGCCGCCTGCGCTGGATGCCGGGCTGCCTTCCGATCTTCTGGAGCGCCGGCCGGACATCGCTGAAGCCGAGCGGCAAATGGCCGTGGCGAACGCCCAAATCGGAATTGCCCGTGCCGCCTACTACCCGTCGCTGAATCTTTTTGGAAATGGCGGGTGGCAGGCCGCGGACATCGCCAAGCTAATGAACGTGCAGAGCACCTTCTGGGCTGTCGGCGCCAACGTTGCGGAAAGCATTTTCACGGGCGGCTCTCGGCGCGCGCAAGTACAATTCGCCAAAGCGGGCTACGACGCTAATGTGGCTGCTTATCGCGACAGTGTTCTGAATGCATTTCGCGAAGTGCAGGACGACGTCACGGGCTTGACGGTCCTGGATCAGGCGAATCAATCGCAGCAGCAGGCCGTCGATTCAGCGCGGCGCACCCTGGACATCGCCAGCAGCCGCTACACCGGCGGCCTGGTGAATTACCTGGACGTTGTAAACGCGCAGCAAAACCTTTTGAACAGTGAACAGGAACTCGCGGTCATTCACGGACAGCGACTGGTGACGAGCGTGCTCCTCATCAAGGCACTCGGCGGCGGCTGGGACGCATCCAGCCTCTCTGCGGTGCAAGTGAAGTCGAAGTTAAAGGATGTTGTCGCCCCCTGACGTGCGGAAGCGCACTCAGCCAAGCAAAAAAGATTGCTCTTGTAGCCGTAGGTGTTGCCGCCAATGGCGAGCAATTGTGGTATGGCCGCTAGCTTGTGCCATTTTCTAGAGTGCCCCATCTTCCAACTGATCCAGTTCAGGCCGGTGGCCATTGCAAGACCGGTTGCGTAGTAGGCCGGCGCGGGTAGTCTCACAAAAGGTCTTGCCAGCGGATCCGCTTCGTGCCACCAGTCATACTTCCTTTCTTTCAGTGTCTGATGCATGTCCGCAAAACTCGCCCCATAGACTGCCGCACTCAGTATCAGAAATTGCTTCTTGGCAAAGCGTGACGCCCCCACTGGCTTTACGTCATGGCGCTCTCTTATCCGAAGCGGCGCCGCTAGTTCGATTTTGAGGTCTGCCTTTTTGACCTCTGGTGTGAAAACTGTCGGCCGGAAGACGGGCTCATCGGAAGACGCCTGCCCTCTAACATTGGTGACGGAGAAAAACAGGATTAGAAGCGTTGTGCCGAAGATGTCTCGACAGATCATGAGGACTCGCTAACACTTCGCGAACACAGGCCGATTTACATGGCAATCCTCTGCCCATCGAAGGTGACGACACGTTTAGCGATAACCTATGCTTGCGGCAATTTCAAAGAGTTCCCTATTTGGTTCTGGTTGTGGGTGGTTGCCCGAACAAGCTGTTTGGAGTCTTTCCTTTAGCTAAACAAAAAAAGAACGAGTGGGCGTGCTTCAATCCGGCACTCTGTGGCACCGCGAAGCGCTTCTCATCAGATGAGAGTTTTCTTAGGGATTTCCCGTGTCGTGAATTGAAACCACTCGCCCATATTGGGAAGCACGGCTGAGGCGGTCAAACATCTGGTACGCCGCCGCCGCGATCCGGACAATCGCGTCCCCACCATCCTTTTCGCGGCGCAGATAAGTCGTCATCACGCTGATGGCGAACGGCCGGTTGCCAGTGAAAACAATGCCGGAGTCATTGCGCACGCCTTCGAGCTCTCCGGGCTTGTTGGCGATGCGCAAATCTTCGGGCAATTCCCGCGGGATGTAGCTTTCTTTATGCACGCTGAGCAGCTCAAAAAAATCGTCGGTCATCTGTTTGTTCAAAACTTTTCCGCGATACAAATCTTCCAGCAGCATCACCATCTCGCGCGGCGTAGCGATGTTCTCGCGGCCCTCCGCCGCGGCTTTCACGTCCATCATCTTCCGCCGCAGACGCGTGTGCGTCAGCTCCAGCGAATCGAGCAATGCATTCACGTTTTCCATGCCAATGCGGTCAATGATGATATTGGTGGCGGAATTGTCGCTCACGGAAATCATCAGCGCGGCCACGTCGCGGATCGTCAGACGAGTGACGCCGGGAGTGAGCGCGTTGGCGATGCCGCTCCCTGCAACGAGGTCGGACGATTGCAGCGTGTAGGGATCCCCGAGCTTGATCTTGCCCTGCTGCGCCTGGCGGTAAAGCTCCGCGAGGATGGCAATCTTGATGGAACTGGCCGTGGGAAGAACCTCGTCGGCGTGGAAAAAATACTTTTGCCCCGTCGTGAGATCCAGAATCGCGACACCGAGCACTCCGTCAAGATTGTGATCTACTCCGTTGATGGTCGCTTCCAGCTTTTGCCACAGGAATTGTTCTTTCTCCTGCGCCGCTTTATCAGTTTTTTCTGGAGCGGCTTGCTGCGCGCCAGACAGCGGTGGCGACCAAATCGCGGCGGCAAGCAAAGCGAGAAAGCACAGTCGTTTCAGCACGGTGACCTCCGGGTCAGCCGGATTATAAGGCCGAATGGGCTTGATCGCGGAAAATCCGCCAAATCAAACTCACCAGCAACAATCTAGTTGGAAACCCTCCAGAAACGCCAGCCGGATAGGGGCGTGCCTAATGTGAAACGCAGGACTCCTTGGACTGTGGAAGGAAGGGGACCAAAGAGCGAGAATAACTACAGGTCCCCCCGGCCTGCGAAATGCTGTGCCGAGCCACGTGGAGAAATTCAGCTAGGAAAAATCGGCCAGCAACACACTTTTAGGAGAGACTACTTATGCGCAAAATTTTGACTGGAATCTGGTTCATGGCCTTGGCCGGAACTCTTTCCCTCGCTGCACCGCCCCAAGACCGAGACGATCACGGGGATCGGGGTGACCGCCACGACAATGGGAAGCATAAAGGACAGGATAAGCACGATGATCGCGGCGACGACCGCGACCGCCATGACAATGGAAATCACAGAGGCTGGGAAAATGACCGCAACCCGCACGCCAACTGGAATTCCGACCGCGACCGCTTCCAGCCGGGGCGCGCTTATCCCCACGGCCGTTACGAGCATGTACGAAGCGATTTCATCGCCCGGCGCATGGATTTCCGGACGCGCCGCGTGGAGCTCTACGACAATTCGAGCTGGGTCGTTGCTTCCTATGACCTCGATCGCTGCCGCGATTGGCAGTGGGACCGCGATCGCGTCTACGTCTACGACGACGATCACCATCCCGGCTGGTATTTGCTCTTCAACGCCCGCCTCGGCCGCTACGTCCACGTCGAATATTTCGGCGTCCACTGAAACTCGCGACGCCTAGTGGCCCGTGGCCTGAAATGAAAACGCCGGGCGAAACAGCTGCTTCGCCCGGCGTTCTTTCTTCCATAGCTTACTGTGAACCGCTTGTTAGATCGGCACGCGATCGAGCGGCACGATGAACTGAATCCCCGGAACCTGCTTTGAGTGCAAACGTATGTCATTCGTGATGAAGAGATCCACTCCGGCAGTTGCCGCGCAAGCAAGTTGGATGGCGTCGGGGGCGCGGAGAGCCCGATCACTTCGCAGGCGCGCGTAAGCTCCAGCGGCCTTTGCATCGAAAGGAATCAACACAGACGAGAGCGTCAGCTCCTTCTCATAAACGGTTGACAGCCTAAGGTCACCCATCTGGAGCGGCTTCACGAGAACTTCACCCAGGGTAAGCGTCGAAGTCATTAGCTGATCACCCCGCGCTCGCATTTTCTTCCGCAAACTCACGACTTGCTGGGCCATCGAACTCTTGCCTTCGATCAGGTAAATGTAGAGGTTTGTATCCCAGAAGATTCGGCTCATTCCCAGCCTTCCCTCAGCCGCTCAACATACTCGTCTGGCGTTTCGTCCGCCCACAAGTGGGCTCCCGTACCCCGCATTCTCAAAAGCGGGTCGGATTCGTCAGAATCCGACAGAGAGTCACGCGTCCAATCGTTATACCAGCCCACCAGCCCTTCGTACGGCTGTGGAAGATCTTTCGGATCCGGAATAATCTTTCCCTTCTCTCTGTCTGGATGATAAGTGTCACCAAGGCGAAAGAGGCGTCTGCGGCCGTTGGAGGTCTCGAAAAGCATGCGATATCGTCCCGGGTTTGGGGGGCGATTGGCGACGCAGTGCTGAACGATGTGAACATAAACCCCGGGACGTAGAGGCTCGTGGAGGCCCTCCTGACGTGCGCGCTCAACGATTTCCTCGATGGGGAAGTCAGTAGCCTCGGAATGCTCTCGGTGGAGGAGTGCGGCGGCTATCCAAACCTCATCGGCGACTTTAAGCTTGGTAAGAACTTCATTTCTCATGATACCTCCATGCGAGGAATATTCACTACTACAAGGTATTATAGAAATTTCAAAACTGATGTCAAGGAAAATCTCGAGCTGCGGTTTGCGAACATTATCTCGTTTAAAATCTATAAGTTATCGATAAAGAACTGCGTCACTCGTTGCATCAGGATGCGGCGTGCGGGAGGATCGCTGACGCCGTGGCCACGTCCTGGAAACGCCAGAACTTCAACGTACTTGCCTGCTTCGATCAGGTCGTTAATCACTGACAAGGTGTTCGCGAAGTGCACGTTGTCGTCGCCCGTGCCGTGGGCGATCATCAGTTTGCCTTTGAGTTGCGCGGCATATTTCACCGGCGAAGAGTCCTGATACCCTTTCTCGTTTTTCTGCGGAAGGCCGAGGTAGCGCTCCGTATAGATTGAATCGTAGTAGCGCCAGTCGGTAACCGGGCCGCCGGCGAAACCCGCTTTAAAATCGTCGCCCGCTTCAAACATGGCGTGCAAGGTCATGTGGCCGCCGTAGCTCCATCCCCAAATGCCGATGCGGCTCGCGTCGACGTAAGGAAGCGATTTGAGATACTGCACTCCGTCGCGCTGGTCGGAAAGCTCTTGCGCGCCCATGCGAAAGTGCAGCGGCGTTTCGAATGCATGGCCGCGTCCCGCCGAGCCGCGATTATCCAGCGCAAAAATAATGTAGCCCTTCTGCGCCATCAATTCGTGCCATAGAAAATTCGCGCCGCCCCAGGCATTTCGAACCACCTGGGCGTGCGGTCCTCCGTATGTGTAAACCAGCACGGGATACTTTTTTTGCGCATCGAAGTTCGGAGGCTTGATGAAACTTGCGTTGAGCTGTACACCATCCCGAGATTTCACGGCGACGAATTCCATCGGCGAGAGATGGTAGTCGGCCAGCTCGGCGATTTTGTTTTCATTGATGGTTGCGATGCGCGAACCATCCGCGCGGAAAAGGTCCTGGCGTGGCGGGGCCGCAGTGTTCGAATACGTGACGTAGAAAGCGGCGGCACTTGGTCCAAAAACCGCCGCGTGCGTGCCCTCCTCCTTGGTAACACGGGTGAACCCAGTGCCGTCGAGCGCAACACGGTAGACGTGGCGCTCCAGGGGCGATTTTTCCGTCGCGGTGAAATAAACTAGCCCCTTCGTTTCATCAACGGCATCGACCGCGGAAACTTCCCAATCGCCCTTGGTCAGTTGCGCGAGTTGTTTGCCTTCGAGATCATACAAATAAAGATGGCGATAGCCACTCTGCTCGCTCGACCACAGCAGGCGCTTGCCATCCTTTAGAAAATAGAGATCGTCGCTGATGTTGATCCAATTCGCATCACTCTGGTTCAGGATAGTGCGGGACTTGCCCGTGCCGGTGTCGGCAATCAGGAGCTCAAGCGTGGTTTGCGTGCGATTAAGCCACTGAATCGCAATGTGCTTTGAATCGGTTAGCCAGTTTACGCGCGGTATGTAAATATCGGTTTCCGCTCCAAGGTCCATCACTCGCGATTCCCCGCCGTTCAGCGGAGCTACAAGAACGCGCACGATGGGATTCGCGCCGCCAGCCGTGGGATAACGCTCCATTTCTGCTTCCCCGCTCGGCGACGAAAAATCGACCAGCGGATATTGCGAAACTTTGCGTTCATCCATTTCGATAAAAGCTACCGCCGACGAATCCGGTGCCCACCAATATCCGGTCTTGCATTCCAACTCTTCCGGATAAACCCAGTCGAGCTCACCTTTGCGAATCTCTTCCGTGCCTCCCTGTGTGATCGCGCGCTCCTTGCCATCGGCGAGATTCACGACCCAAACATTGTGGTCGCGCACGAAGCTTACAAAACGCCCGTCAGGAGAAATCTTGGGATCCGCAATGGCAGACTTGCCGGAAACCAGCGTGCGCCCCGTTTGCGACTTCAGCTCCAGCCAGGCCAGCGCCGTGGGCCCTTGAAACAAAATCCCTGCGCCATCAGGCGCCCATTGATATTGTGAAGGCGCGCGGCGCCCAAGCCCCGTGGCTTGCGTGGGTCTCGAGGACTCCACCGGCAAAATAGTTTCGAGTTTGTCGCTGGCAACCAGAAGCCGCCGTTCCCCTGACACGGCATCCATCGCCCAAAGCTCCGTCTTCACCTCCTTGCCCAATCCTTTCGTTTCGAAATAACTAAGATGCTTGCCGTCGGGAGTCCACGCCAAGCCCCGAGTCAACCGCCCGCTCAAGCTCGGCTGCGAATAGATCCGCTCGACGGTAAGCGCTTTTCCTGCAGCGGCCGGCTGTTGGGCCACAGTAGAAGGCGCGAAGAGTCCAGAGAATAAAAAGGTGGCAAGAAGCAACAAGAAACACGAAACACGGCACCGCAGGGTCATGCGATCCTCCTGGGAACGGTCGCTAGTTTAAGCTGGACTGGCGAGAAGAACAAAATTCTCGGGCTGCGGCTATCCCGGAGGCCAACGGAATTGCCGGCCGCCGAGCAAATGCAAGTGGAGGTGAAAAACGGATTGGCCTGCGCCGATGCCGTTGTTGAGAACGGTGCGATAGCCCGCGAGGAGATTGCGTTCGCGCGCCAACTGCGCGGCGACTAATTGCAGCTTGCCGAGGACAGCTTGATCTTCAGTTGCAGCATCGGTCAACGATTCAAAGTGCTTTCGCGGGCAAATGAGGATGTGCGCCGGCGCCTGTGGGCTGATGTCCTCGAAGGCGAATATATCGGGGTCTTCGTAGACGATCTTTGACGGAATTTTCTTCGCGGCGATTTTGCAGAACAGACAGTCGGCGCTCATCGGTTCCCTCCTGCGGGCGGGCCTTCATCGAGACGCGTCACAAGCGGAGCAAAGCCTTCCCGGCCGTGGAGTTGCTCGCCGAATTGGTGGGCGGCATCTTCGCCGGAGATTTTGCCAACGCGCACACGATAGAACACGCCGTCGGGCGAATCGTATTGCTGAATGAAAATGGGCGAGTAGGTGGCACTGAGACGTTCGCGCAGATGCTCGGCGTTGGCGCGGTCGCGGAAAGCGCCGACCTGCACGGTAAAGAAACCGGCGGTGGGATCGACCCCGCCGAGAACTTCCACGCGGACGGGCACGACGCCTGCGCCAACGGAATCGACTTCGCGCGCAGCGGCAAGCGACAGATCGATGATGCGATTGTCGACAAAGGGGCCGCGGTCGGTTATGCGCACCACCGTGGATTTGCCATTGCTCAGATTGGTGACGCGAACCATGGTTTCAAACGGCAGCGTGCGATGCGCCGCCGTAAGTTTGTACATGTCGTAGATTTCGCCGTTCGAGGCATGCCGTCCGTGAAACGGCACACCGTACCAGGAAGCATTGCCTTCTTCGGTGTAACCAGAAGGAGCAGGCGTTGAAGCGGGCTTGCTGCGTTTCGGCGGCGTGGCCACAGTTGGCGGAGGCACAGCGGTTTCGGGTACATCGGTGGATCGCTTCGCAGCTTCTGCGTTTGCGGGAGGAGTCTCGGCGGGCTGCGCGGGGGGCGGCTGGCGGCGGTCAGCAACCGGTTTGCGCGAGGCGCAGCCGGTGGAATTAAAACAGAAGACACAGAGGGCGCAAAGCGCACAGAGAAGAGAAAGGGGCGGAGTTGAAAAATACGAGCGACAACCAGGTTGCCGCAGGAAAACGCGCTCGCGCGAACCCAACTTGACGAAAGCTGTTTCCGCTGAACTCTTCAAAGCTCTTCCTGATTCATGAAGATGGCGGATTTTGAGAAGTGCGCGCAGCGTTGCGCGCTTCAATCTTCGACGCGGCCTCGGCGAGCTTTTCGGAAACTTCGCGCAAGAACTGCGCGGTGCGCTTTTCCGTTTCCGGCGCGACCTCTTCTTTTACAAAACACTTCACGCGATCGAGCTCTTCGTCTACTCGTTTGCCGAAATCCTCGAAACTCCTGATGCTCTTGAGCCGCGCGAATTCTTCGTCGATATGCTTGCCGAACTCTTCAAATTTGTCCATAGTGCCAGTCCCTCGGAAAAACCGCCGGAAGGAGAAGAAGACCGGCGACTTGGGTATTATAGGAACGCGGTGTGCGGGTCGCAAGGAGGAGAATTGGCGCTTCCCTATCGGTGGCAGTGGCGCGTGGAAAAATGGAAGAATTCCCTGCGCACATTTTTTGGCGGAGGCGACCAGCAACCACGTCCGAAAATTTGTCCGGCGTGCAACGCGCTGGTGGGAATCAACGCGACACGCTGCCACGAGTGCGGCGCGAGCATGCGTTTCTCTCTTGCCGCTTTGAGCAAGAAATTTTCCGGACTCTTTGGCGAACAGGAAACTCCCGTGACGGCGGCACTCCTGGTCGCAAACATTTTGATGTTCGGCGTAAGTCTGGTTTTGACCATGCAATCAGGCGAAGCCGGTGGCTTGCACACTCTTTGGGGCATGAGCGGTGCAGCTTCCTACCAGCTCGGAGCGAGTATTCCTTTTGGAATTATGCTCGAACAGCATCAGTTGTGGCGGCTGGTAACGGCCATGTTCCTGCACGGCGGCTTGCTTCACATCGGTTTTAACATGATGACCCTGATGCAAATCGGCCCGGCATTGGAAGAACTTTATGGCTCCGCCCGGTACCTGTTCCTTTATGTGGTCACCGGAGCGCTCGGATTTGTGGCCAGCGCCCTGACAGGCCACTTTTCCATCGGGGCTAGCGGAGCTCTGCTCGGGCTGATCGGTGCGATGTTGGCGGTTACCACGAAACGCGGCGGATCATTCATGCGCGACTTACGATCGCGTCTGATCAGGTCGTTGGTGATTCTGTTTGTGATCGGATTTTTGGGCAGTCTCGGCATCGACAATTCAGCGCATCTCGGCGGCCTCGCAGTTGGATTTGGGCTCGGCAAAGTGTTTGAGGACCGGCAACCGATGAACTCGCGTGAAAAGCAAAGAGCGTACGCACTGGGGTGGTTTGCAGGAATCACCATTCTCGCCAGCTTCGTTCTGATGATTCTTCATTTTCATGACCCATTGCCAGGACGGTAGGCAGATTCCAAGAACCCAAGAAGACAAAGTGCGATACTCTAGTCGTCACAAGAGGCTTTATTCATGGATCCGCATTCCATTGTCGTCATCAGTTTGCATACGCCTAAGGAAAAAGTGTGGGGTGAGCTGCTGGCCATCGTGCCTTCGGGAATCACGCTGCGCGGCATCGATTTGAATTCGTTCGATCACTTCATCCGGCAGATCAATGAGCCGGATGGGGAGCGCATGGGCCTGCCCACGATTTTCTTTCCGATGAACCGCGTCGAGCGCATCTCGCTCGATGAACCCTCCGGCTCCATCCCCTCGATGAACGAGCTGTTCGCGCGCAAAGTGGGGCGCACGCTGGCCGACTACCTCGCGCAATTCGCCTGATTTGCGTTATCCTGAAGCACAATGAAAGGCCGCATCTGGACGGTTCCCAATCAAATTACTTTTTTGCGCCTCGGCTTTTTGCCGATTTTTCTCATGCTTATCGCCTACGATCGCTATCGTTGGGCGCTGCTGGTCCTCGTGGTCTCCGGGCTCTCCGATGGCATTGACGGCTTGCTCGCACGCAGCCTGAATCAGCGGTCGGCTCTCGGCGCATATCTCGATCCCATCGCGGACAAACTTCTGCTTTCTTCTTCGTTCGTCCTTCTGGCTTTCAAGAAACAGCTTGCGTGGTGGCTCACAATCCTTGTTTTCAGCCGTGACGTTCTGATTCTGATTGTCGCCGTGGTGATTCTGCTGACCTCTGGCTACCGGCCTTTTCCGCCTAGCATTTACGGCAAGATGACAACTGCTGCGGAGATCATTCTCGTGTTCCTGATCGTTTTGGGCGCGGCTTATCCCAACTACCACATTGGAGTTCTCGATCGCATTTTCATTTATACGGTTACGGTGCTGAGCATCGTGTCCGGGTTTCACTATTCGTTCAGCACGGCCCGGCGCCTTCATGGTTCCACTCCTGAAGCGAAGTGAAATCCGATTCAGCGGCGAGGCGGTTATTCTTTGGCGGCTTCGTAAGCGCGGCTTAGCCAGCCGAGAGCGTCCTTCATAGCCGAAGCATCGTCCAGTTCAAAGAAAAACCATCGCGCGCCGGACATGCCCGAAACGGTGTCAACCCTGGAATCTTTCTCCAAGGAATTAAGAATGGTTGGAGACGCGTTTGCGAACTTGAGCATGAGTGACCTGGGCGATTTCATGGCGCGGGAACGAGGCAGGGCCGCAAAGATTTGTCCATTCCGGTAGAGCCCCTGGTAGCCAAACATGTTTTTCTTTGACACCCCGGGCCAGTCGGAGACTTCTCCTTCGAGCATGGCGGAAAGTTCTTTCATCTCCTCATCAAGAAGAAACCATTTCGGCATCCTGGAGCGGCTGGATTTTAGCTTGGCTGTGTTTTTCTTGGATTTCATGGAACACCAATTTGTTTAATGCGGTTGAATCCTATACGGGCATAGGTTTGGGGCCGCCGGGAGGAAGAAGAAGTTTTGGTTCGGTGAGGGATTGGACTTGCTCGAGGGTCGCGTCGGGAGCGAGTTCGCGGACCAGGAGCCCGCCGGGTGTGATGTCGATGACGGCGAGCTCGGTAACGATGTGGTCGACGACTTCGACGCCAGTGAGCGGGAGCGAACATTTCTTCAGAATTTTAGGCTTGTTGTCGCGGGTGGCATGCTCCATGGCGATGAAGACCCGCTTGGCGCCGGCGACGAGGTCCATGGCGCCACCCATGCCTTTCAGCATTTTGCCGGGGATGGCCCAATTGGCGAGAGTTCCCTTTTCGTCGACCTGCAGCGCGCCGAGAACGGTGAGATCAACATGGCCACCGCGAATCATGGCGAAAGAATCGGCGGAAGAAAAATAGGCGCTGCCGGGAAGCTCGGTGACAGTTTCTTTTCCGGCATTGATAAGGTCCGGGTCGACCTCGGATTCCAGCGGATACGGGCCGACGCCAAGCATCCCGTTTTCCGATTGCAGAATGACGCCCATGCCTTTCGGAACGTAATTGGCGACGAGCGTCGGCATGCCGATGCCAAGATTGACGTAGTAGCCATCGCGCAGTTCCAGAGCGATCCGGCGTGCAATGCGTTCGCGTTTTTGTTCTTCGGTGAGTGGCATAAAAAGTTCTCAGTTGTAATTTTTCAATTGTAAGTCAAACCTAAAACTAAAGCACCGGTCTAAAGACCGGCCACTACATTTTCCTCACGGCACGGCGCTCGATGCGCTTTTCGTAGTTGGGGCCTTGGAAAATGGCGTCGATGAAAATGCCGGGCGTGTGAACTTGATTGGGGTCGAGCTGGCCGAGCTCGACGAGTTCTTCGACTTCGGCGATGACGTAGTCGGCGGCTGTGGCCATCATGGGATTGAAGTTGCGCGCGGTCTTGCGATAGATGAGGTTGCCCCAGCGGTCGCCTTTCCAAGCTTTGATGAAGGCAAAATCGCCACGGAGGGCGCGCTCCATGACGTAATGGCGGCCATCAAATTCGCGGGTTTCTTTTCCTTCGGCGACCATCGTGCCGTAGCCGGTGGGTGTATAGAAAGCGGGAATGCCTGCTCCGCCGGCGCGGAGGCGCTCGCTTAGCGTGCCTTGAGGATTCAGCTCGACTTGTAATTCCCCGCTGAGGACCAGTTGCTCGAAGAGTTTGTTTTCGCCGACGTAGGTGGAGATCATTTTCTTGACTTGGCGCTGCTGAAGCAGGACGCCAATGCCGAAATCGTCGACCCCGGCGTTGTTGCTGACGATGGTGAGGTCTTTGGTGCCTTTGCGGCGGATGGCGGCGATGAGGTTTTCCGGGATTCCGCAAAGGCCGAAGCCGCCCATGAGGATGGTGGCGCCGTCGTGGATTCTTTCAATGGCAGCGTCGGCGGAGGCAATGCGTTTGTCCATGGATGCTCCGGATTGTTCGGGAGAAGTTTACTTCATCCGGCCCGGGAGCCGGAAGGCACACACTGCAAACTGGATCACGAGTGACTCGTCCCCGGAATTGCATCAGATTGGCTGGAGGACGCGGACTTCGTAGGCGTCGAGGCCGATCTTGCCGGAGTGGGTTGCGCCGGTGAGCAGGTCTTTGAATTGGCCGGGAACGGTGACGGCCTGCATGGCGCCGGTATGGTTGAGGAGGAAGGTCCACTCCTTGGCGCCGGACTTTCGCGTGCAAACTTCGACGCCGCGGGGAACGTCGAACGAGGATTTGATTCCGGCGGACCCTAGTAATGCGGCGAAAACCCTGGCAAGACTTGCGGGATCGAGATCCGCGCCGAGGTAGACGGCTTTTCCCTGGCCGAAGGAGTTGATGGTGATGGCTGGTTCGCCTGAGTAAGGACCGGCCGTGTAGGTGGCCAGCACGGAGGCTGAGGAGGGCTGAAGGATGTCCGCCCAGAGGGAACAGTCCGCGTCAGGCCCAGCGAGCATGGAAGAAAATTTGACGCCGATCTTTTCAGTGTAGATGGGCATGTAGTCTTTCACGGTCGTGCCCATGACGTCGCGCAGCAATCCGGGGAGCGGTGTGCGCACGATCTGACTGTTCTCGTCCTTGACTCCGAGGCGGAAGCCGCCAACGAACAGACCGCCGGCCTGGACAAATTTCCTGATGTTGGCGGCCTCCCGCGGAGTGACCACATACGGCAGCGGAGCAAATACCGCTTTGTAGCGAGAGAGGTCGGACTCAGGCTGAATCACGTCAATGCCGACGTGAGCGCTAGCCATGGAGCCGTACCAAGCGGTCAATTGCGAAGCGAAGGTGAGCTTGGTGTTTCCCGGTTGGATGACGGTGGCCCAGGCTGAGTTCAGGTCAAAGAAAATTGCGGCGTTCGACGCGTAGGAGGATTGCAACATTTCCTGCCCGAGGGTCTTCAATTCCTTAACGGTTTGCTGGATTTCGTCGAAGCTGGGACTCTTCGAGCGGTCGTGATTCAACATGCCGTGCCAGTATTCCTCGGCGCCAAAATTGGCAGTGTCCCAGCGAAAATAGTTCAAGCCCATGGCGCCGTGGGCGACTGCTTGATAGGTCCAAAGACGAATTTGTCCTTTATGAGGCGGCGGAGAAAAAAAGCTCTGCCCGGCTTTGCCGGATTGCTCTTCCATGATCATGAAGGGCTTGCCGTCTTTTACGCCACGCATGGAATCGTGGCCGAGGGAGATCAGCGTGGCAACAGCTTCGGACGGTGCGCCTTGCATGAACATCTGGGCGAATCCGGGATAATTGTCGTGGCAGACGAAGTCGAGGTTCTTGTAGAGCTCGTGAAGATCGATGGTGTCCAGAGGAGCACCAACGTTGTTGGTGGTGACGGAGTGCTTGGGACACGTTTTGCGGAGCATTGTGAGCTGCTCTTCGAGGAAAGAAGCGTTGGCGTAAGACTGATAGCGATGGTAGTCAAGCGCGAGGCCAGGATTGGGATCGCCATTGGAAGGAAGTGGCACGGGAATTTGGCTGAAGTCGGTGTAGACCTGGCTCCAAAAAGCCGTTCCCCACTTGGTGTTGATTTCATCGAGCGTCCCGTATTTCATGCGGAGCCAGTCCTGGAAGCCGGCGCGGCAGAATTTGCAGTAGCAGCGGCCCCAGCGCTGGAGCGTGAACTCGTTATCGATTTGCCAGCCGATGATGCCGGGTGTGTCGGCGAAGGAGCGGGCCATTTCGGTGGCGATGTCCAGCGACAGGCGGCGATAGACTTTGTTGGTGGGGCAAGTGAAGCGTCGGCCGCCCGGAGAGACAGTCATACCTTGATCGTTGACCATCAGCACGTCTGGATATTTTGCGGTGAGCCACGGCGGAGGGGCAGCCGAGGGAGTGCCAAGAATGACTTGAATGCCGTGCTTTTGCAGAGTCACGACGGAGCGATGGAGCCAGGCAAAGTCAAACTTGCCTTCGGAGGGCTCCATCAAGGACCAGGCAAATTCAGCGACGCGGACATTGGTGAATCCAGTCTCCGCGATCATGCGGGCGTCTTCTTCCCACAGGGACTCGGGCGTTTGATCGGGATAGTAGTCCACGCCCAAAAGCATCATGGAAGATACTGAAGCATCGGATTTGCGGGCGGGGGAAAGCGCCCAGAGGGGCGGGCGAACACCGGCGGCGGCGAGTACAGCGCTGGCGTTAGCAAGAAAAAGTCTTCGAGTGATCACGTTCAGTGTGACCTCGTTTCGTGAAAATAAGAATTGGCCTGAGGGCAGCTGAATGAAACGCCATCTTCTACGGAGGTCTAAGAGTTGTCAAGAAATTGAGCAGGCGAACCAGCTAGCTTGACGGTGGAAACATTTCCACGCAATCCGTGCTAAAACTCGGAGGCGAGAACGCGGTTGGCGCTAGTCAGTGCCCACCGGGAAAGACGCCTCCAATGATCAAGCACACCTCACCCCGCAGCAAGATTCCAAATCGCGGCACCACATTGCGCCACACGATTGGGATTTGCGTCGCGGTGATGGCGTGGTGCCCTGGGCTACGCGCGCAGACCAATAGTCCTGCGCCCGCTCCGGCATCGGCGGAGGAGGTGAAACAGTTGCGGGAGGTGGTGCAGAGCTTGCTAACGCGCGTGACGGAATTGGAAAGCGAGCTGAAACAGCGGCAGACCTCTTCGACGACGAAAGCGGGAGAATATCCGAACGATTCGAACGCGGGAGCCGCCGCAACAGGCACCGTGACAGCTGCGCCCGCAGCGGGGGCCGCGCCAAGCGCTTCGTTGGAAACGACCAAAGAGCAGCTTATCGCCGGGGATCGCGGAATTCTAGACTACTTGCACGGGGCAACGCTGAATTTCGCGATGGATGAATATTACGCGTTCAACTTCAACCACCCCGTGGGGCGGGTGAATGCGCTGCGGGCGTACGACGTGCTGAGCAACAATATCAGCTTGAATCAGGCAGACGTGGTTTTCGAGCGAGCTCCCGATACTGGCGCGGGGCGGCCGTTCGGAGTACGCCTTGATTTACAATTCGGCCAGGCCACGGACACCTTGCAGGGAAATCCCTTGAACGAACCACGGCCGCAAATCTATCGAAATATTTTTCAGGCTTATGGAACGTATGTCGCGCCGCTCGGAAAGGGGTTGACGCTGGACGTGGGCAAATGGGGAAGCTCGATCGGAATCGAAGGAAATTATACGAAAGACCAGATTAACTATTCTCGCGCGTTTTGGTTTGATTTTCTGCCGTTCTATCACATGGGCGTGCGCGCCGCTTACAAACTCAACGACCAGATGACGTTGAACTATTGGCTGGTGAACGGGACGAACCAGGCGGAAGCCACCAACGGATTCAAAGATGAGTTGTTCGGGTTCACCGCTACACCCCGCAAAACGATCACCTGGAACGTGAACTACTATCTGGGACAGGAGCATCCGGACCGCGCTCCCGTGGCGCCGACCGGGCCGATCCCAGTTCAACCCGGGCTGTCGTTTGCGGCGATCCGGCCGGCGCCGGACGGCAGGTTGCATATCTTTGACAGCTACGTAAGCTGGCAAGCCTCGCCGAAATTCACTCTCGCCCTGGAAGGTGATTATGTGATCCAGCGCGAGTGGAGAAGTTCGTCGCCGGGGCATTCCTCGGCGCCTTTTCACACGATTGGCGGCGCGGCGTACGCGCGCTATCAGTTCTCGCCAAGAATTTCCGTGGGCGGCCGGGTGGAATATCTCTCCGATCGGGGCGGGCTTTTTAGCGGGATCACGCAGGCGTTGAAGGAAACCACCGCGACTTTCGATTACAAATTCAGCGAGGGATTCCTGATGCGCTACGAGTGGCGGCGGGACTTCTCGAACCAGCCGTCCTTCTTCACCGATAGAAACGGCGTGTTGAGCAAAGAACAACAGACCGCCACGGTCGGAGTGATCTGGTGGGTCGGCAGGAAAGAAGGCGCTTGGTAAAAGGAATCGCCGGCAATACGCCGGAGGGCGCGCAGAACCTTACCGTTGGGCAGAGCACAAAACCTGTCTGCGTTTAAGCTGATTGCCTCTGCCGCCGGTCGCCACTGTGTTCCGAATGGCCGTTGGCGTCGAGCCAGCTCAGGAGCGCGCGAATGCTGCCGTGCGCCAAAGCGATGCTTGAATCAGCAGCGCCGTAATAGAGATTGATGGTGTCTCCATCCGCCGCGATGGTATAGCCGCAGGGAAAAACGACGTCTTGAACATCTCCCTGACGTTCGTAGTCCGCTTCGGGCGCAAACATCCAGGAGTCTCCGCGGTTCAGGCACTTCTCCGGCTGTTGAAGGTCGAAGAGAGCCAGACCGAGCCGATAGATGGAACTCGAAGGCGTCCTGCGCACGCCGTGATAGATCATCAGCCAGCCTCTGGGAGTCTCAATCGGCGGTGGTGACATGCCAATCTTGTTGGCATCCCACCAAGCGCCGCGGCGGGCTTCCAGCATGAGTTTGTGGCTTCCCCAATGACGCAGATCCGGTGAGTAGGAAATCCAGACGTGGGCTCCAAGAGCGGTCATGGGACGATGGATCAACGCCCAGAATCCGTTGATCCTGCGCGGCAGCAGAGCGGCGTCCTTGTCGTCGGGCACCATGATGACACCGAATCTTTCAAAGCTGCGAAAATCTTCCGTGAGCGCCAAAGAAACTCCCGGACCACCCCGCGAGTAGGAAGTGTAAGCCACGGCATATTTCTTGAGCTCCGGCACATAAGTAATGCGTGGATCCTCGATGCCCCATACTTCCTCGGGATGTCCTTCGGGGTCGGGCAGCAGCGTGGGCTCGGGATCGACTTGCCATCCGCTCACGCCGTTTTGCGAACGAGCCGCGCACAGATGAGAGTGTCCGCGGCGGTCCTCGACGCGGCAAAGCAAAAGCGTGGTGCCGTCCGGCAACATGGTGGCCCCAGCGTTGAAAACGCTGTTCATGGAGTAAGGCCAGTCTTTGCCGCTCAAGATGGGGTTTGAAGAATGGCGCTGAAAGAGTGTTTCGTAGTGGTTCATTATTCCTCTTGCGTAAGATTTCAGAGCAAAAATCGAACTAGATTTAGAACAAGGCGGCTCGCCAGGGGATGCGAGCGCGGGTTTCTCAAGACTTGTTATGAGTGCCGTCTGATTCTTCCAGCTTCCTCATTTCCAACAAAGCCATCAGAAAAGATAGCGTGGACTCCGCGCCTTGATTTTCATTGGCGCGGTCGGGATGCAGGCCGTCGCGGCAGCCGCCGGTGCTGGGGTCATAAAGGGCGACTTGCAGGTCATTGTCTCCCAGGAACCAGTTGAAGGCTGACCAGGCCTCTTTTCGCCAGCGGCCCTTTCCCGTGGCACGGTAAGCTTGCAAGCAGGCGGAGACAACCGCGCAGGCTTCCACCGGTTGCTGGTCAAAGCGCGCTTTCTCGGCTTGCTTGGAATAGAACCCGTCCGACCCGACGGGCACGAAATGGCCCTTCGCCTGACAGCGTTGCTCAATTGTCAGCCAGTCCAGAGCCTCTAGTCCTGCAGCGACCATCTCATCATTGGAGTTGCGTACGCCAGCGCGAATGAGCGCTTGCGGCAATCTGGCATTGGAGTAGGCCAGAACGTTTTCAAACCACTTCCATTCGGCCGATTTGTGAGCCCGGTACAACTGGAGCAGACGATTGGCCAGCGTCTCCGAAGCATTGAGCGCGGCACGATCTCCTGGGAAGGAGTCGAGATATTCTTGGAGTCCAAGCAATGCAAAGGCGCAGGCGCGAGGGCTCTTGAATTCGACGGCCGCAGGAATCGCTTGTTCAAAGAGACGGCCGGCGGCTCCCCGAAGGCCCGCGTCCTTTGACCTGCCGAGAACGGTTCCCAATCCCCATAAAGCGCGACCGTGACTGTCTTCCGAGCCTTCCGGCTCTTGCCACTGGCGCTCGTAACTCAAACAATTCCTGAATCTCTTTGTTGCGGGCTCAAAAGCCAACCACAGGAACGCCAGATAACGGGAGGCCAGGTCTGGGGAGCCCGCCGGCGCAGCCACTCCGAGTTCTTCCATAAGGGTAGTGACAATCAGCGCGCGCGCGTTGTCGTCGGTGGAATAGCCTTCCGGATAGTTGGGCACGCTGAATACGGCATGCTCGACGATCCCCGTGGAATCGGTCATCCGAAAAAGGTGGTCAAGTTTTATAGCGGGAAGACGGTCCAGTTCCTTTTCGGTGTTCTGAGCCGAAAACGTGGCGCGCGGATTTCGCAAGCGTTCGTTGTACACGCGTTCAAAACTCCCCATATACTGCTGCGCGACGCGATTCCATACCATGTCTCGCGAATAGAGATAAGCGCGCTTCCTCATGGCGTGGCGCGCGGTGGGATTGTCGAGGAGTTCTATCGTTTTTGAAGCGATAGCTCCCGGATCATCAAAGGGAACAAGAGCGCCGCGGTCGTCGTCCAGTAGCTCGACGGCGTGCAGATAAGGCGTCGAGATGATCGCCTTGCCCGCACTGAGAGCATACGCTAGCGTTCCGGAAACAACCTGTCCCTTGTGTTTATAGGGCGTGACGTAAATATCCGCGGCACCGATTAATTCGACCAGCTCCTGGGGACTCACGAAGCGATTGCGAAAAATGACGTTGTCCGCAACCTTAAGCTCCTTGGCCAGATTCTGAAGGGATTCGCGGTACTTGTCACCCTCATGCCTGAGAATGTGCGGATGAGTTACGCCCGAGACCATGTAAACCACGTTGCTGTGGCGGAGCAGAATCTTGGGGAGGGCTTTAATGACATTTTCGATACCCTTGTTTGGTGACAAGAGACCGAAGGTGAGCAAGACCATCTTGCCCTCGGTTCCAAAAGCATCCTTGTAGAAATTAGGATCGGTAAAAGGCAAATCCGGGATGCCGTGCGGAATCAGATCGATCTTTCCGGCGGGCACGTGGAATACTTCCTGCAAGATTTCCGCGGATTGCCGGCTCATCACAATGAGGCGGTCGGACAGCGTGGCAATCTCCGCCATCACCAGGCGTTGGTCGGGATTGGGCTCGCGCAACACGGTATGCAGCGTGGTAACCACGGGCATTTGAATGCGCCGGAGCAGTTCCAGGATGTTGCTTCCGGCGGACCCGCCAAAAATTCCATACTCGTGCTGCAGGCAGACGAGGTCGATGTTGCTGAAATTCAAAAAATCAGCGGCCTGGCGGTAGGAGGCTAGACTGTCTTCTGACAATTCGAATCGCACGCGCTCCGGGTAGCTGTAGCCTTCCGCTGTGTCATTGACCGGCAACGCCAGCAGTTCGGTCGCGCTGTACTCGGCGTGGATGGCGTCGCATAGATCCGTTGTGAAAGTCGCAATCCCGCATTTCCGCGGAAGATAGTTCCCCACTACTGCGACTCTGCTCGGCAGAATCGGGCGCGGAAGCGCTGACGTGCGAAGAGTTAATTTCTCTTCCAAAATGAGGGAAGTTAGACCAAGCCGTTCAACAGTTTCAGAAGGGGACATTATGTTCGGCAGTGACATTAAGCCTTCCTCAGGATTGCTCGTTCGCTAAACTGCAGGCCTCTTACACGACCTAGATGTGGAGAGGAAAAAGCCCTCCTTGGGAATAACACGAATGAGGTTCTTCCTTCTGTGCTGTCTAGCACACTTCAAGACTGTCGGTGCAGTACCAGAACTGGGCAACCAGGCGAGCGACGCCGAATGAAGGGTTTGCGTCCGCGATGGCCCATCTTGAGAATTGCAGTGGACGTAAGGATGGGCCGAGGTGAAGAAAGATCCTTCTGTACCGTAACAGATCGAGTGTTCACAGTCTATGTAATACGGAGCGCATGTTGCGATCCGCGGCCTGAACGCTGGCCGCTAGAGGGAACGGAGGAGTTTGTAGAGTTCGTTGGCAGCGTCGAAGTCGGCTTCGAGCTCGCGCGAGGCGAGTTTTTCGCGCAGGTCGTCGAGGCGGCGGGCGAAGAGATCGAGTGCGGCGGAGAGGACCTCCTGGTTGGTAAGGACGATGTCGCGCCAGGTGGAATAGGGGCTGCCGGCGAGGCGCAGGGAATCGCGAAGGCCGGGGCCGGCGAGCGTGATGGGGAGGCCGTTTTCGTCGAGGCGGTCGTATAGAAACCCAGCGAGGGCGACGGCGGCGAGTTGCGGGAGATGGGAGGCCAGGCCGACGGCGTAGTCATGTTGGTGGGCCCCGAGCCAGAGCGGACGGGCGCCGATTTTTTCGAGAATTTTGACGAAGGCGGAAATACGGGGATCGTGAGCGGGCGTGGGTTCATTCGCAGGAGGAGCAGAACGGGTCTGAAGACCCGCCACTACGGATTCAGGAGACTTGGCGATTAGCGCGTAGGTGTTATCGCGGAACAGATTGGCATCGGCATGCGCGATGCCGGGGAGTTCCCTTCCGGCCATGGGATGGCCGCCGAGGAAGAGCGGTCCCTTTTCTGTTGGGAAAAGTTCGTCAGCAGTTTGGGAGATGCGGACTTTGGTGCTGCAGGCGTCGGTGACGAGCGCGTGGGAGGGAGCATGTCGCGCAACTTCCGGAAGTAGATCGATGGTCACGGCGATAGGAAGCGCCATATAGATCAGATCGGCATACTGTAGGACGGGCGTGAGTTCACCGGAGAAAGCTTCGTCAAGGGCCCCACAAGTCTTCGCTCCACGAACGACGTCGGGACGGTCCCAGCCGGCAATGTGCATGTCAGTTGTGTATTTCCGCAGCGCGAGTGCGAAGGAGCCGCCGATTAGGCCGGTGCCGAGGATCGTGACACGCGAGATTAAGTGAGGGGACATTGAGCGTTTTTTAGTTCTAAGTTGTTAGTTCTCTGCTCCGAGCAACAATTCGGAGGACAAATGCTAACGCAGACACGCCGAGGGCGCAAAGGTTAGCGGAGCCGATGACACCTGAATAGAAGGAACAAATATTTCCAAAGGATCAGCAATGCTGCTGGCCGACCCCACCACATGGATTCCAAGACTTAAGACTTACAACTAACGACTGGAAACTGTGTCAGGCGATACGGCGGCCGATGGCGGGAGCGATGATGCGGAGTTCGCCCATGAGTTGCGCGAATTGGCCGGGCTCGAGGGATTGCGCGCCGTCGGAGAGGGCATGGTCGGGATCGTTGTGGACTTCGATGAGCAAGCCGTCGGCTCCAGCGGCGACGGCAGCGCGGGCCATGGGCGGGACCTTGTCACGGCGGCCGGTGCCGTGCGAAGGATCGGCTAACATCGGCAAGTGGGAAAGTTTTTTGATAACGGGAATGGCGGCGATGTCGAAGGTGTTGCGCGTGTAGGTTTCGAACGTGCGGATGCCGCGCTCGCACAGAATGACGTTGTAGTTGCCGCCCGCGAGGATGTACTCCGCGCTCATCAGAAGTTCTTCCATTGTTGCCGACATGCCGCGCTTGAGAAGAACGGGTTTGCGGATTTCGCCGAGGGCGCGAAGCAAAAAGTAGTTCTGCATATTGCGCGCGCCAACCTGGAAGATGTCGACGTAACCCATCATCATTTGAATCTGCGAGGCGTCCATCACTTCGCTGATGGTGAAGAGGCCGAATTTGTCGGCAGCTTCGCGCATCAGCTGGAGGCCGGGTTCGCCCATCCCCTGAAAGGCGTAAGGAGAAGTGCGCGGCTTGAAGGCGCCAGCACGCAGAATTTTTGCTCCGGCCTTCGAAACGCTTTCCGCGACCGAAAGGATTTGTTCGCGCGATTCGACGGAGCATGGACCCGCGGCGATAGCGACTTCCGTGCCGCCAATTCTGACGCCGCGTCCAAGGTCTACGATAGTGCCCTCCGGCTTGAACTGGCGGCTGGCTAATTTGAAAGGCTGGGTGATGCGCATGACCTCGCGCACGCCATCGAGCAGTTCGAAGTCGCGATGATCGAAGTCGCGGTGCACACCGACGGCCCCGAGCACGGTGTGCGATTCGCCGGTGGAGCGATGAACGTTGAAGCCGCTGGCGACCAAGCGGTCGATGACATGTTGGATTTGGGCGTCGCTGGCCCCTTCTTGCATCACGATGACCATGAGAGTTTCCTGTTTCCTTTTCTAAGTAACTCAGAGCGAAAAGCACGGGACTAAAGTCCCGCCACTACAAAAGTGCAAGCCGCAAGATGGCGGCCTAAAGCCGCCTCTACAAACGCCCTTCGTATCCAGACTGCCGATGCCTCTCATTCATTCCCGCCTTTGCCGGGGTTGCCGGCGGGATGCATGGCGTTGCGTTCCGCGGCGCGGGCCTCGTCAATGATGCGCTCGAAGAGGCGGCGGATCGCGGCGTCAGTCAAAGGACCTGGATTATTCCGTTCGGCATTTTCCAGCACTTCGTTCTCGCGGTCCGGCTGGTACAGCGGGATTTTTGCCTCCTGTTTGAGCTTGCCAATTTCCAGCGCGCAGTGCGAGCGTTCGTTCAAAAGTTCGACCAGCTTCTTGTCAATCTCATCGATGCGGCGACGCCAATCACTGAGATTCATGGCGCAACCTCGCGACGGGACAGGCCATGGCGGGCGGCTTGTTTCTGCGCCCGAATGCGATCACCCAGGGCCACCGCTGCGGCTTCGACAGATGGCGCTTTTTCAATCTCGGAGACTAGGGCGGACCCAATTACCGCGGCGTCGGCGAGGCCACCAAGAACAGACACATGGCCAGGAAGTGAGATACCGAAGCCGACAGCGATGGGAAGTGACGTGACGTTGCGGGCCCGCCGGAGAAGGGCGGGAAGATCGTCCGGCAAAGCATCCTTCGCGCCGGTAACGCCCGTGCGCGAGATAAGGTAAAGAAATCCTGTGGAGCAGGCGGCGATTTTCGCCAGGCGCTCGTCGGTGGAAGTAGGCGCACCGAGAAAAATCGTGTCGAGATGATGAGCGGCAAGGATGCGGCGATAGTCTTCGGATTCTTCCGGGGTAAGGTCGGTGGCGAGAATGCCATCTGCGCCGGCGGATGCAGCGGCAGACGCGAATTTTTCCAGGCCCATCTGCAAGATGGGATTGTAGTAGCTGAAGAGAACGAGTGGAACTTGCGATGACTGCCGAATGCGGCGAACGAGATCAAGCACGCCCGCGAGCGATGCGCCGGCTTTGAGTGCGCGCTCGGAAGCTCGTTGAATCGTAGGGCCATCAGCAAGCGGGTCGCTGAAGGGAACGCCGAGCTCGATGACGTCGGCGCCAGCTTCGGCAAGTGCTAGGACATATTTCAACGTTGCATCGAATGACGGATCACCGGCCGTGATATAGGCGATGATGCCGAGTTCGCCGGAAGCGCGCAGTTGGGCGAAGCGTTGGGAGATGCGGGTCGAGTTGGAGAGCGCCACGGGCATTGGATTTCGGGAAGCCTAAAGATTAGAGCAGGCGGGAGTAAGTGTCCATGTCCTTGTCGCCGCGGCCGGAAAGGTTGAGGATGACGAGGTTGTCTTTCTTAAATTGAGGGATGCGCTCGATAAGGCCGGCGATAGCGTGGGCGGATTCGAGCGCGGGGATGATGCCCTCTGTACGCGAGAGGAGGCGCGCGGCATCGAGAGCGGCTTGATCGGAGACGGCGGAGTATTCGGCGCGGTGCTGGTCGGCGAGCCAGGCGTGTTCTGGGCCGATGGCTGGATAGTCGAGGCCAGCCGAAATCGAATGCGTGGTGGCGATCTGGCCGTCTTCGTTTTGTAAAACGTAGGTGTACGTGCCCTGGAGGACGCCAGGGCGCGCCCCTGTGAAACCTTGATGGGCGGCAAGGCGAGCCGCGTGCTCGCCGAGTTCACCGCCGCGGCCACCGGCTTCGATGCCGATCATCTTCACATCCGCATCGCGAAGGAAATTGTAGAAGAGCCCTATGGAATTCGAACCGCCTCCGACACAGGCGATCAGATGCGTGGGCAGGCGCTCTTCTGCGGCGAGGATTTGCTCACGGGCTTCGCGGCCGATGACGGCCTGAAAATCGCGGACCATTGTCGGATAAGGATGCGCGCCGAGCACGGAGCCGAGAAGATAGTGAGTGCTTCGGACGTTGGTAACCCAATCGCGCATGGCTTCGTTGATCGCGTCTTTCAGCGTTCGGCTGCCGGAATCGACGCCGACGACTTGCGTGCCGAGCATGCGCATACGCGCGACGTTGAGCGCCTGCCGCGCCATGTCTTCCGTGCCCATGTAAACGACGCATTCCAGGCCGAGATGCGCGGCGACGGTAGCAGAAGCAACGCCGTGCTGCCCTGCTCCGGTCTCCGCAATGATGCGCGGCTTGCCCATTTTCACGGCCAGCAGGCCCTGACCGATGGCGTTGTTGATTTTGTGCGCGCCGGTGTGCAGCAAATCCTCGCGCTTGAGGTAAATGCGCGGGCCGCCGAGTTTTTTCGTGAGTCGGGAAGCAAATTGCAGCGGCGTCGGGCGGCCAGCAAAATTCGTCAAAAGATCCTGGAAGTGCGCCTGAAATGATGGATCCGACTTCGCCAATTCGTAGGCGCGTTCCAGTTCGAAGAGCGGCACCATCAGCGTTTCGGGAACGTAGCGGCCGCCGTAGGGGCCGAAGCGGCCCGGCGCTGTCGTCGGTGATTGAAGGATGGAGCTCATGGATTTCCGCGAAAAGTTCGCTCGTCGATTCTACTTCCGTTCGCCGCGCCGGACTTCCTGAATAAATTCGCGCATGCGGCCGTGATCCTTTTTCCCAGGCTTCGATTCCACGCCGCTGGCAACATCCACGGCATAGGGTCTCACGATGCGCACAGCCGCAGCCACGTTTTCGATGTTCAGGCCGCCTGCCAAAATAATACGGTGTCCCAACGCGGCGCGCCGGGCGACATCCCAATCCGTGGTGCGGCCTGTACCGCCATATTGGCCGGTGTGCGCGGCGTCAAACAAAAAGGCGCTCGCCTCGGCGTATTCATCGAGTGTCTCGAGGCGAAAATCTGACTCGATGCGAAAGGCTTTCCAAACCGTGAGCGTTCGAGCGAGTTCCGCAACAGTTTCCGGCGATTCGTCGCCATGGAGCTGCGCGGCATCGAGCTTCAGCGACTTGCACAGTGCAGCTACATGCGCTGGCGGCGCGTTGACGAAAATGCCTACCGCTTCGACTTCTTTTGGAAGCCGGGGGCGAATCTTCGCAGCCTCGGCTTCGGTGATGTGGCGCGGGCTCTTTTCGTAGAAATTAAAACCGAGAAGATTGGCTCCGGCGTCGATGGCAGCGAGAGCGTCGGCGGCGTTGGTGATCCCGCAAATTTTGACCTGAATCATAGCTGGCTAAACTGTTCCCGTCGGCGAATGCAGTAGAGCGGCGAGGGCCGCGGCGGGATCGGGCGCGAGCATGAGATGCGTGCCAATGAGGAATGCGTCAAAGCCGGCGGAGCGAAGTTTTACGAGATCGTCATGAGTGCGCAGACCGGATTCGCTGACGGCGATGCAGTTTTCAGGGATCCGCTCGATCAAATCGAAGGAAGTCTTGACGTCGACAGTCAGTGTCTTCAAATCGCGATTGTTCACGCCGATGATACGCGCACCCCCAGCGAGCGCGCGATCGAGTTCTTCGCCGGTGTGGACCTCGACGAGCGGCTCCATGCCGATTTCACGTCCGAGAGCGAGCAAGTCGCGAAGCAAGCCATCCGACAGCGTGGCGACAATCAGCAAAAAACTATCGGCATCGTTGGCGCGCGTTTCCCACACTTGCCACGTGTCGAAAATAAAGTCCTTGCGTAAAACCGGAAGCTTGATCGATTTGCGCGCATCACGCAGATTTTTCAATGCGCCGTGAAAGAATTCTCCTTCGGTGAGCACGGAGAGGGCGCAGGCCCCCGAGGATTCCAGGCCCTGAGCAAGCTCCACCGGTTCGAATGGCTCGCGAATCACGCCGCGCGAAGGGGAGGCCGGCTTCAGCTCTGCGAGAACGTTTAAGCCGTCGCGGCACAGCGCGGCGGAAAAATCGCGCAGCGGCTCGGCCGCTTTCGCGCCATACTTGAGCGCGGTCTCCGGCAAGACGCGTTTGCGGTGATCGACCTCGGCGCGCCGCGCTTCCAGAATGCGGTCCAGCACGCTTCCGGTATTGGCATGAGCAGACATTTGCGTAACTTTGTATGCTAGGGGTGCGGGGAGAGAGAGTCAAATGCAGTGGCGGGTGATTCGTGACTGGTGAAAGGGAGAATCAATGGGTTACGGGAAAGAATACGGGGCCTTACTAGAGGCGATCGCGAAGGAGGCAGATGCGATTGCTATGCGGTATTTTCGAGCGGATGAACTGCGCGTTGACAGGAAAGGTGACGGGACGGCGGTGACGCAGGCGGACCGCGCGGTGGAAGAAATGGCGCGGGCACGCGCGGCGGCGAGCGGACTGGCTCTGGATGTTCTGGGCGAAGAAACGGGCGGCAGCGATGCGAAGTCCGCGAGCGCATCAGGCCGGGCGCGGATGATCATCGATCCGATTGACGGCACGGAGGAGTTTTCGCGCGGGATTCCGACGTTCGGCACACTGATGGGAATTGAGTCCAATGGGGAAATCGTTGCCGCGATGGTGAGCGCGCCTGGGTTGCATTCGCGTTGGTGGGCGTATCGAGGAGAGGGCGCCTACCGCGATGGCAAAAAACTTCATGTGTCGAACGTGACTTCGCTGAGCAAGGCGATGGTGTTCACAACGGGAACAGGCCCAAGCAAAAACGCGCACGATCAAGCGAAAATCCGCGCGCTACTGGACGCCGCACGCAACAGCCGTTCGTTCGGTGGTTTCTGGCAGCACATGCTGGTCGCGGAAGGAGCGATCGAAGCCGCGCTCGATTGGACCTCGAAGCCGTGGGACCTAGCGCCGCTCGGAATCATGGTCGAAGAAGCAGGCGGCCGCTCGACAAATGCACGCGGCGAGCGAACGATTTATACCGGCCAACTCATCAGCACAAACGGAATCATTCACGAGGAAGTTTTGAAGATTTTGCAGTGAGGTGAATATGGCTTGTCTTCTTCATCCAGCGCTCAGAGGCAAAGTCCACTCCAAATTGGATGTTTCAGCAACCACTTTGAATCCCTAATCTGAGTCGCGAAGCTATGCGCGTTTCCCGAGGAGGCTTCCATGGACATGCGAAAACAAGCGGAAAAAGCGGAGAAATTCCGCAAGCTGCATCACGGGCCGCGATTGCTCTTGCTCCCCAATGCCTGGGACGTAGCCAGCGCGCGAATTCTGGAAGAGTGCGGGCATCCCGCGATTGCCACCAGCAGCGCCGCGATCGCTTATGCCCTCGGCTACGTGGACGGCCAGCGCATTTCGCGCGACGAAATGCTGGAAGTAGCAGGCCGCATCGCGCGAGCCACGAATATTCCGGTAACCGCCGACCTCGAGGCCGGCTATGGCACTACCCCCAAGGACATGGCAGACACAGTCAAGGCCGCGATTACTGCAGGAATCATCGGCATGAACCTCGAAGATGTAACCGGCGACGACGAAGGCTCGCTGGTTGACCTGCCTTTGCAAGTGGAAAAAATTCGCGCCATCCGCGAAGCCGCCTCCTCGGCAGGCGTTCCTTTCGTGCTAAACGCGCGCACGGACATTTATTTGATGCCCATCGGTCCTGAGGCCACGCGCTTTGAGCGAACGGTCGAACGATTGAGAGCCTATCGCGAAGCGGGCGCGGATTGCCTGTTCGCCCCGGGAGTCTACGACGTGGAGACGATCAAGAGACTGGTGAAGGCGGTCGAGGCTCCGCTCAACATTTTGGCGAATCCCGCCTGCCCTCCTGTCGCGGAAATGGAAAAAGCAGGCGTGGCCCGGGTGAGCGCCGGCTCCGGCATCATGCGCGCCGCCATAGGGCTGGTGCAGCGCATCGCCAAGGAAATGCTGGAGGCACGTTCTTGCGAGATGATGTTCGCTGGAGCGACGCCTTTCATCGATTTGAAGCGTATGATGACTCGCCATGCCAACGAGGCCAATGCCTGAAACACCCTTTCCATTCCAGGCCTTGAACGAAGAGATTGTGGCTTGTCGCAAGTGTCCGCGGCTCGTGCGCTATCGCGAAAAAGTCGCGAGGGAAAAGCGCCGCGCGTATCGCGAGTGGACGTATTGGGGAAAACCTGTCCCGGGGTCCGGAGACGATCGCGCGCAGCTTCTTATTCTTGGCCTGGCACCGGCGGCGCACGGAGCGAATCGCACGGGGCGCATGTTTACAGGCGATCGCTCGGGTGATTTTTTGTACGCAGCGCTGCACAAAGCGGGCTTTGCGAATCAGCCAACTTCCCTGCACCGCGACGATGGCTTGCAACTGCATGACGTATATATCAGTGCGACATGCCGGTGCGCTCCGCCGGAGAACAAGCCTCTGCCGAAAGAGATCGCGAATTGCCGCGGCTACTTTGAACGCGAGTTGGAAATCTTGAAACCAAAGGTAGTCTTGGCCCTGGGAAGGATCGCCTGGGACGCGTATCTCGAAATCCTGAAGCAACGCGGACTGATCGCCTCACGCGCGCTGTACAAATTTGCGCACGGCGCGGAAGCCGAAGTGGCCGCCGGCTCGCCGCGTTTGTTTGGCGTCTACCACCCCAGCCAACAAAACACACAGACCGGCCGCGTCACGCCTGCCATGTATGCCTCAGTTCTGCGCCGGATCCGTCGCTTTCTAGGAACGTAGCCCTCTTCAAGGGGTGTCGATCGGTGGCATGAGGTGTCAGGAAACCCTTGCGTCCCGCTGGTGTGAATCGCCGACAGTAGGCTGCTCTTTTGGTTTGTGTGTCCGGCAACACCTCCAAGTGCATCTTTTTCAATCCTTTGCAGCCCCTCCCGCGAGCCGGGAGTGGCTCGGCAGGTGCATTCTCTGAATGCTCAGCATCTCGCGGGAGGAGATCATGAAACGAACGAAACTTGGCGGTGCATTCGGTTGCGTCGTGGCGCTGACGTTGATGCTGGCGTTGAGAATCACGTCGAGCGCGCAAGAGCAGAATCAAGAGCGGTCACGAGAATCAACACCAGGGGCAGTCGACCAGCAGCGTCAGAAGGCGGACGGCGAGCGACACGGGCTGCCGATTGAAACCTACGCCGTGGCACCGGGTACCAAGTTCCTGGTGCGGCTCGAAGAAGAATTGGGCACCAGAGCCACGAAGGAGAACGAAAAGTTCAAAGTGAAGACGCTCGAGCCCCTCGAAGCAGGCAGCGGCATTTATTTGCCGTCCGGCGCGGAGATTCAAGGGCACATCAGCCATGTGGAGCCGGCGGGAGTGGCGGGACGGGCAAAACTGTGGCTGACATTCGACGAGATACATACAAAATTTGGCACTCTGCCGATCGTAGCCGAAGTTGTGAGTGTTCCTGGCGACCATAGCGTGAAACCGGGCGGAACGCAGGAGGGCCTGATCGAAGGCCGCTCCAGCAACCAGCATGACGCTGCGGAAGCAGCCGCCGCGGGAGCGGCCATCGGCGCCGTAAAGGGCGTCAAGGACAAAGACAAAAAGGAAGCCGCCGAAGGCGCGGCCTTGGGAGCGCTCACGGCGTACCTCATGGAATCCGGGCGCGGCCACGAGCTGAATTTGCCCAAAGGCGCTAAGCTCGAATTGGAACTGGAGCGGGCGCTGTATTTAGTCAAGGAATAACGCGGCGACCGATTTGAAGCTGGCCGGGCTTGTTAGGATGAAGAGTGTTAATTTGCGCTAGCGTCTGCGCGCAACAAAGGCAGGATGGCAGCGTCAATCGCTTCATCCGTGAGGGCCGTGAGAACTACGCCACGGTGCAGGCTCCACTGCTCGACTTGCTCGGAGGTCTTTCCCGGCGCGAGCTTGGTCAACGTTCCGAGTGTTTCGAGCTCCAAAAACTCATTGTTGGTAAAAGTCTCGAACGAACAGCCGAAGTCAGGATACGGCTCGCCGGGATTGGCGTGCGCCCGCTTGATAAAGGCTTCACCATTTAGAAGATATGCGCCCCAGGTATTCGCGTTGAACATTCCCAGCTTCTGCGCTTCGGAGTTAGCAGGATCCTGCTTCAAGGTCAGGTATTTTTTCGTGAAGACCCAGCGTTTGTCGGACAGATTCGTATACGCCCACATCACCAGCGGATTGGTGGCCTCCAGATTCGCAGGATGCCGCCCGCGTGGAGGAAAACCCGAGATGGCGATGCCTCCCGGCGCCATCATGGTCAGCGCCCATACGGAGTATTCGAGCGAGAAGAGCGAACGGTTGGTGATGCGATGAACGACGGTGACCTCGGTTCCCGAAGCGGCCATCCGCACTTCAATTTCTTTTTGCAGGCTGGTGAGCGGCTCCACGGGCGCTCTGGCAATCAGCCCATTCGCGGTAATCGTGATTTCAACGGGCACGTTGTCGGGCGCCCACGTCGCGACCGGATCCTCGGGAGCTTTCCAAACACGATCTCCGCCGCGGAGCTGGTGCTTTTCTTCTTTGGTGCCGCCGAGTTGCTCGGCAAATTCCTTGAAAAGATTCTGGCCACCCACGAATCCAAAGCGTATCACTCGCGGGCCTACATCACCGGTGACGACGAGCTCAATTTCTCCATTGCTGACCCGGTAGCAATTGCGCCAGCCCTTGTATTCCATTTTTCCCACTTTGACATCAGCGCAAGCCTGCGAAGCAACCATCAGGCTAAGACCAAGCAGCAAAATCAACTTTGACATGGCCTTGACTCCCTCCTGCGCAAAAGCATGGAGACCATACCACTGCCATAGTTGGCTCGGAAATGAGAAATCCGGGTTGACCGGTGGCGGGGAGACAGCGACGCGCCCTTCGTTCTTCTGGGTAAACTGAAAGCGCGGCCCTACGGCACGATTGGCAGGTAGTAATAAAGGTCCAGGGCAGGCGGCTTGATGTGTTGTGTGCGTAGGAGGACGGTGATCTGGGACGTGTGGCGCATCTCGTGAAACACGACGTTCCATAGCAGGTGGTCCACAGTGAAGCGCTGGCCTGGCCTGTCGTGCACGGTCACAATCCGCTTCAGCTCGTTGTCATCGAGAGTGGGGAGATAAGTGAGGGTGCTCTGCTCGACAAGCCGCCAGTAATCCAAGAGCATCGCGAGCGCGGAACCCGCAAAAATGGGCCCGCCGTGGGTATCCTTCAAGGCAGGAACGGTCTGCCGTGCTGGCTGTTCGCGCAGGATTTCCTCGCGAATCCAGAAGTCCTCCGTGGCGGCTACGTGAAACACGAGATCCTTGATGCAGTGAAACTTCTCACCGTCCAGCAACGGGCGGGACAAAACCTCGTCCGGCACGCGCCCCAGCGCGGACCACAACTCCCGGCGGGCGCGAACGAGGTAATCGTAGGTTTCAGGAATGTTCATCTGTTATTGCCCCAAAAACCACAGCGCGAAAAGGGTCGTGGCCTTTTCTGTCCAGCTCACTGGGCACCACGTCAGTGGAAGATATTAGGATCAAACTGGAAATCCACCAATCCATCCCGATAGTCGATCTTCACATCCAGAAGCCGCAACATCGCGAATCCGAGCACGCCAGCTATTTCAGTTCCGGCGCCGTTGCTCATCCGGGACATGTCAAGAGAAACGAGATCCTGCCGGTCATGCTTAAAATGGGAAAACTGAAGGTTGACGGTATCAGCCCGGTAGACTTTGTTGACCGACCCGCTGATCCCTTTCACGGTGGTATGCGAATCGCCCTCCACTTTCGTGACCTCCCGGCCGAAGTTGGACGATATCAGATCGTCAAAGCCCCCTGAATCGATCAGGAACAACACCGGATCCGAATTGTTCACCCTCGTAGGTATCAAGAGATCGTGACCGAAGCGGAGAATGGGAGTGTATGATTTCATCTCGGGCGCGATGTACTGGTCGTAGAACTTCGGTGCGGCCATGGCATCAGAATCAGCCGCGGATTGCTCAGCTGATTCTCCCGGTCTTGGCGGCAGTTCACTTAATTTAAGTTTGTTGTTTGGGAAGTCGATGTCCACGAGATAATGGGCAAAAACATCGGCCCCGATTAACCCTTCTTCGCCGGTCTGCAACTTCCTGTCGGTCACGTCCACATAACATCCCTGGAACTCCAGGTCTCCGATTCGCACCGAATCGACAAATCCGACGTAACCACTCGCGTTGCCTTTGTCGCCGATGCCTGCTATTTCTGATTTCACGACCTGCTTGATTCCGGCCCTTTCCGCCGTCTTGCGATCGATCAAAATCCCGCTTGCGCCCGTATCCAGCATCAAGACAGTGGAAGTCCCATTCAGTTTGGTGTTGAGGCCCACACCCCGGATGTGCCGTGCGCTGAACCAAAGAGTTTCGAGATTCACAGACGCGGAACTGACCTTATTGCGCAGGCGGCATGACCGATTTGGCTGATCTTTGGCGTCCTGAAGCACGGTGAGCTCATGCTCCAGATTTGCACGCACTTCCGCATCGTCATTCGTTTCGGCGGCTAGGTAAGCCTGCAACGCCTTGATCACCTCTGCCAGACTGAGCGTCCCCATCCAGGCCTTACGTATATCGGGATCTGCTGGGTCGAGCTCGTACGCCTTGTCGATCATTTGCTTGGCGCTCTTGTGGAAAGAGAAGGCGCTGTAAAGTCGCGCCATCCCCAGGTAGGCACGCGCGTCCCGCGTTCCACGCTTGATCTGCGCGAGGAACTCCTTTTCTGCTTCGTCCATTTTCCCCTGCCGGAAATACACCTCACCCATCGCCACGTGGACCGCCGACAGAGGAGGGGCTAACTCCACAGCCTTGGCAGCAGCGGTGGACGCATCGGATAGGCGTTTTTGCTTGAGATAGACGCGAACGAGTCCGACGTAGGCGAGAGCGGATTGAGGATCTCCCTCGATGAGGGCCTTGTATTCGTTCTCGGCGTCTCCGAGTTTTCCCGTGCGATAGAGTTGCAGGGCCTTGGCGAACGCAGATGCCCGGGGAGAAGGGGTTGCAGCTGAGGGAATCACAGCCGTGGAAGCCGGTACTGCCGGAGAAGGGGCGGCTGGATTCGGCACCTGTGCGCAAACGGAGAGAAGTGGGATAGCGAAAGCGAGCAATAAACCTGAGCAGCGGACGTGCCTGGACATATGAGTCTCCCAGTCCGTACTTTTCAGGAGAAGTGCTAGTTACTATAGCAAAGTGTTAGCACTCTTCCCTTCTCATTTTGCCTTTTGAAGTCTCGATCCACGAAGTCACACTCGCTGGGCGTCCCATGGCTTAGTCAGAGTGGCAGAAAATCAGTCCGGAAAACTTGGCAAGCGAGTGGCGGCTTGTTAGAGTCGAAGTACCCAGCGAAACAGTGTGAATGTCTTTCAGCAAGAGCAGGCCGGAGAGAGGCTAGGACTCATGGGGGAAGAGACTCGGGCGGCGGTGCGAGCCATCGAAATGGTGGAGCGCAAGGACCGCGTCCTGATTGTCGAAGATGAGGACAATGCGCGGAAGGGCTACGAGCAACTTTTGCAGCGCTGGGGCTGCGACGTGGTGGGCGTGGCCACAGCGGAAGAGGCGCTGGCGAAATTTGCGAGTTATCAGCCGGACACGCTGATTGCTGACGTGGAATTGCCGGGTATGAATGGGCTGGACCTGCTGAAGCAACTCGGGCCAGAACTCTATGATGTGCCGGCGATCATCATTACCGGCAAGGGCAGCGAAGAGCGCGCCGTAGCGGCGATCGAAGCGGGAGCCTTCTGGTACATCGAAAAGCCGTTGAAAGGGCCGGTGCTGCGAGCGCTGCTGGACAGGGCGCTGGGCAAGGCGCGAGATGCCCGGAAGCTCCTCGTACTGCAACGGCAGTTGCGCGAGACGGGACGGCTGGGCGACCTCGTCGGCGGGTCAAAGCCGATGCAGGAGGTTATGCGCATCGTGGAGATGGCGGCGCCGAGCTCGGCGTCGGTGCTGATCACTGGCGAAACCGGCTCGGGCAAAGAAATCGTGGCGCGAACGCTGCACAAGCTATCGCCGCGCGCCAATGGGCCGTTTATCGCGATCAATTGTTCCGCGATCCCCGAAACATTAATGGAGAGCGAAATCTTTGGCCACGAGCGCGGTGCTTTTACGGGTGCGGCCGAGCGGCGAATCGGCTGCTTTGAACTTGCGGACGCCGGAACGCTCTTGCTCGATGAAATCGGCGAAATGCCGGCGCCAACGCAGGCAAAGCTACTACGCGTCCTCGAAGACCGCAAAGTTCGCCGGCTAGGGAGCAAGAGCGAAACGCCTGTGGACGTGCGCGTACTTGCGGCGACCAACAAAGAACCCGAAGCTGCCGTGGGAAGCGGGCAGATGCGCCAGGATCTTTACTTCCGGCTGAATGTGTTTCACATCCACCTGCCACCGCTGCGCGAGCACAAGGACGATATTCCGATGCTCGTCGAGCATATGCTGCGCGACGTCAACGCCAAGCATGGCAAGCATGTGCGCGGGATCGGCGCGGAAGTAATGGACATTTTCATGGGGCATACCTGGCCGGGAAATATCCGCGAACTGCGCAACGTGCTGGAGCGCGCCACGATCATGTGCGAGAAAGATTTGATTACGCGCGCGTGCTTGCCGGGTGAGTTTGGCAAGGCGGCTGCGAAAGGGCCAAGCGATCTTTCTGCGATCAAATTTCCTGTGGGAACAACTGTGGATGCGATGGAGCGCGAGTTGATCCTGCAGACCCTGGGAGCGACCGGAAACAACAAGACGCGGGCGGCGGAACTGCTCGGCATCAGCCTGAAAACACTTCACAACAAGCTGAAAGAATACGGCGGAGAACGCGCCGAAACGGAGTAGGAACGCAGAATGCAGCTGCGGCTGCGGACAAAACTCACGCTGGTGATGACGGGGCTGGTGCTGCTCGTGGCGGCGGTCTTGTCTGGCGTTTTCGCGGCGCAGCTTCTCGACCAGATGTTGCAGGCCACCAAGGACCGTGCGAGTGATCTCGCGACCGACGTATTTCTCCAAGCGCAGCGCTCCTTGACCGACGCCGGACAGCAGGGTATGCGGCCGGCTTCGGACACCCCTCAAGAGATTCACGACTACGTCAGACACGCTTTCGAAATTGACGAAGGTCTCCACACTCTACTGAAAGCAGCGAAAGAAAATCCGCTGATTTATGAAGTGTCGATCACCGATCAAGACGGCATGGTGATGATTTCCACGGACGAGAATCTCCCGGGAACATTTCTCCCGCGAAAACCGCCGCTTTCGCAATTGCTGGGGCGCAATTTCCCGCAAAAAGTGAAAGCTCTGGCAGGGTCGTTGAGCGTTTTTGAGCTCGATTATCCGTTCAGCAAAGGAAAGAAGCCCTTCGGCGAAGTGCGCGTCGTGCTCAATGTCGGTTTGCTCCTGAACGAAATCTCTCCGACACTGTGGACCTCCGGTATGATCGCGTTCCTTGCGGTTGTGGTTTCCACCTTGCTCGCCGCCATCGTGAGCAGGGCGACACTCGCTCCTTTGCAGGATATCGCTGCGCAGTTGGACCGCATCTCCGCGGGACAATACGATGTGCCCTCGCCGGAGTTGAAGGGTATCGGCGGTAGCGGCGATGAACTGGGGGCGGTGAGCCGGAAGATCACCCAGGTCGGGCAGCAATTGCGCGGCGTACATGAAATCTTCAGCACCATGCGCGAAAACATGAATTCCGTGATGGCCGGGCTCGAAGACGGATTGCTGCTGTTCACGCGGGATTCGCGCGCGGTAATGATCAGTCCGGCGGCGGAGAAATTTCTCGGCCAGCCTGCGGGGCAATTTCTCGGACGGCGCGTCACGGAGATTTTTCCGACCGGACATCCGCTGCACGAAGCATTGCACATCGAAAGCGACGAACTGAGCGAAGTGGCCGCGGAAACGGAACTACAAACCAGCGAAGGGCCGAGGCGCGTCAGCGTCACGGTGCAAGCCATCCAGGAAGATGGCGAACGTATGGGCGCGCTCGTGACTTTGCGCGATCTGGACTCGCTGGAAAGCATCAATACGCAACTCCAGGTCAGCGAACGATTGGCCGCGCTGGGGCGCATCACCGCGGGCGTCGCGCACGAAGTGAAGAATCCATTGAATTCCATGCGGCTGTGGTTGGAAAACCTGAAGGAGTCGCTCCCCGCAGAGGCGGACGGCGCGTCGCTGCAGGCCGTGCAGGTGCTGGACAAGGAAATCGACCGGCTGGATGCGGTGGTGAAGCGCTTCCTCGATTTTACGCGCCCGATGGACATCCGCTTGGAAGCGACGCAACTCGCGGAACTCTTGCGGGACGTTTTGGAAGTCGCGCAACCACAACTTCAGAAGTCGGGCATTCAGCTAGCCCAATTGTTGCCGATCGATGTCCCGGAGGTTTATGTGGACCGCGCGCTACTCAAGCAAGCGGTGTTGAATCTGGTTTTGAATGCCGCGGAAGCCATGCCTGGCGGCGGACAATTGCGGCTGGTGTTGAGCCGCCGCGGGGAAAGCGCGGAAATTACCGTGGGCGATACCGGCAAAGGCATTCCGCTCGAAAACCGTCAGAAAATTTTCCAATTGTTTTTCACCACGCGTCCGGGGGGCAGCGGCATCGGACTGGCGAGCACCTTTCGAATTGTGCAGCTTCTGAACGGTTCGATAGACTTTACTTCGGAGGTCGGCCGGGGCACGACGTTCCGAATCGAACTGCCACTCGCGGCCTAAAGATGACGGAAAACCCAGCCCGGTCCCTATTGGTGTTGCCGCGTCGCTTTCGCCGTTCGAATATTTTACTTCTCTGCTGCGCCACGTTTGCGCTCGGCGGATGCGCAATGAAGAAACGGCCGAGTATTCCCTGGGCCACGGCGGTACAGGTGAAACCGGTAGTGCAGGCACGCACGGCAATTGGAGATTACGCGTCCGAGGATTTGGGCCCGGAGCTGCGGCTTGACTTGCCGCCATTTCCCGGCCATTTCATTCCCGTTCGAACTGCGCCACCGCGTCCGCGCGCCAGCACGCCACCATCAACAACTGGCGGGACCGACACCGAAAAATTGCAACCACCGTTGATTGCCCCGCAGTTGACGCCGCAAGAATCGGCAGTTGCCCAGCAGCAGACCACCCAGGGCTTAAGCATCGCGGAAAAGAATCTGGAGTCCACGCGCGGGAAAACTCTGAATGCGGCGCAGTCGGACCTGGTTTCCAAGATCCGCGGCTTCATCAAGGACGCGCGCGAAGCCGCGCAGGTTGCGGATTGGAGCCGCGCTCGCAGTCTGGCCAAAAAAGCGCAAGTGCTTTCCGAGGAACTCACAGGTTCGCTATGAAGAAGTTCGATGTGGTCATTGCCGGCGGTGGAGTGATTGGCGGAGCTATCGCGCTGGAGCTGGCGCGTGCCGGTCTGCGCGTGGCGCTGTTTGACCGCCAGCAACCGGGCCAGGAAGCGTCATGGGCCAGCGCGGGAATTCTTTCTCCGGCGCCGGAAAATCCTGGAGTGGTTTCCATGGTGCCGCTGGGTAAAGCGAGCATGTCTCTGTACCCGGAATTTGTCGCGCAAGTCGAGGAAATTTCCGGAACGAGCGTCGGCTACCGGCCGAAGGGGACTCTCGAAGCGCTCTTCTCGCACGACACGAAGGCGGAACTCAGCACGATCATCGCGTTGCACCATGGCTTGGGGTTGAAAGCCGAGCCGCTCCGCCCCGAAGATGCCCGCGAGCTCGAACCATCCCTGAGTGAAGAAGTCGAAGCCGCGGTGCTGCGGCCCGAAGAAGCATCCGTAGACAATCGCGCGCTGACGGCTGCCATTTTGAAAGCAGCACAGCGCTGCGGCGCAGAGATTTTTTCCGGCGACGGCGCGAAGGCCATCTGGCGCGAGGGCAACCGCTGCGCGGGATTAGTTTTGCAAACTGAGAAAGTGGAGGCCAACTCGACCATCATCGCCGCCGGTTGCTTTTCCGCGACGATCGAAGGCGTTGCCCCGTTCGCGCCAGTGCGCCCCGCGAAAGGCCAAATGGCCGCGCTGCGCGCCGATGACGTAAAAATCGAACGCGTGCTGTGGTCCGAAAAGATTTATCTGGTTCCCCGAAACGATGGGCGCGTTCTCGCCGGTGCGACCGTGGAGCACGCCGGCTTTGACAAGCGCGTCACCGCGGGCGGCATCGAAAAAATTCTTTCCGCCGCCATCGATCTCGCGCCCGGCCTCGCCAATGCGCGCATCGAAGAAACCTGGGCCGGCTTGCGGCCCGATTCTCCCGACCATCTTCCGATCCTCGGCCCAACCGACATCGATGGCTTGCTCATGGCTACGGGACATTTCCGCAGTGGAATCCTGCTCACGCCCATCACCGCGCGGCTGATTCGCGAATGGATCACCGAGCAGCGCGTAAGCGTCGATTGGGACCGCTTCAGCCCGTTGCGATTTCAGTCCGCCGCGACGGACGCGGCGCGTCACGCGCCCGCCTGAAACTCTCTAAACTTGGAAAATAGAAAAAAGGAGAGGAAACGCCCCACCGTTCATCCCGCGAATGCAGCGGGATGGGGCGGAGGTGTAAAAACCCACAAGGGCCAGGCCACCCAGAGGCGTTTTCCGGAATTAAGGCGCGGCCGCCCGCCGATACGTAGCCGATGGTAAGTAGTTCCCGGCATTGTACTCAGTCGACTATACGCGTTCCATAATATTGGTGTCCGTGAACCTTCAAATCCGAGCAGCTTTGAAGTCCATGAGAAATCAAAGGATTCCCTTTACAGGACCATTTCGCACGGCCAACGGGCTGATCGTAGTCGCCACGGGCGACTTCGTGCTAACCGGGAACGAGCTAATCCAACTCGTGGAGAGTGGGCGGCTTGACGCGACCGGAATCGAAACCTTCGTACGGACGCTAAATGGACAGCGGAACCGATAAACAGCACATCCTAATTGACCTGACTTGCCCTAACTGCGAGAGGAAAAACTCGGTAGCGATTCAGAGTAGGGGGAGCGAGGAACGTGCCGACATCAGGTGCCCATACTGCCAGAATTGGTGGGAGCAGGTATTGCCAGGTCCGTTTGTGGCCGGACCATTTCCGAAGTGACTCCTCGGTTGAAGACGAAGCCGTGGCACCAAAATTCGAGTGGTCCAAACTTCTACACACTCCAATCTACTTGAGGCTACACATCGAGATGTGTATAATCGTGCCGAAAGCCAACCATGCCTACCAACCTGGCCATCGACGACCGCTTGATCGAACAAGCTCAGAAGCTGGGCCGCCACCGCACTAAAAAAGATGCCGTCACGGCCGCCCTCGATGAATACATCCAGCGCCGCAAGCAGCAGGACATTCTTCCGCTCTTCGGGAGCATCGACTACGAAGCGCATTACGACCACAAGAAGGAACGCAGCAGAAAGCGCGCGTGAACGTTCTCGTCGATACTTCCATCTGGTCCCTGGCGCTTGGCACGAAGGGCCGGTATGTAAATCCCGCCGAGCGCGCCGCCGTCGCCGAACTGACCAACCTGATTCAAGAGGGCCGTGCCAGAATCATCGGTTTGATCCGCCAGGAGCTGTTATCCGGCATTAAGACGTCCAGCCAGTACGAAAAGCTCCGCACCGTCCTCCGCTCCTTCCCCGATGAGCCTATTGCCACGGCCGACTACGAAGCCGCCGCCAAAGCCGGCAACGACTGCCGCGCTCGCGGAGTCGCCGTATCCGTCGCCGACATCCTGATTTGCGCCATCGCCATTGCTCGCGACTGGTCCATCTTCGCCACCGACCCCGACTTCAAGGCCTACGCCAGAATCCTCCCTCTCAAATTGCACACACCCCGGAAGTAAACAGCCGGAAAATGGAAATTGGAAAACGGAGAAGAGTAAAGACCCACCCTTGCAAAAAACAAACGCGCAAGGATGGGCCACCCAAACGCGTTTTTCGGAATTAAGGCGCGGCCACCCGCCATCAGCACCTAGAACGAACAACGGTATACTTCCTTGTGGGGACAACCAGTCCCCCAACCCAGCATCCATATATATCCATATACTGGAAGGTGGTGCAATGCGCGCGATTCTAATCTGCTTAGCGATCTTATCTCTGTCCGAACCGATGGTGGCCCAGCAAAGGAGACAGCTTGCTCCTGTGCCGCGTACGTTTGTTGCCAAGGAGCCGCTGCCGTGCGTGGCATTTAATAGCATGGCCGCTCGATTGGATGCGGTTTACAGGATCGAAGACATCAGCCAGTCTGAGTACGACGAGGGCATGAAAAAGTACATCGCCGGCACACAGGTGGATGGCGTGGACTATTTCGCTTCCGAGAAAAGCAAATATCAAAGAATGACTCTGCAGTTGGACAAGCGCGCTGAGTTCATTCGATGGTACGCCGTTCAAGGAGGCCGCTCGCAAATGGCCACGGCCAACGCCGAATGCAATATCGAATTATCGGAAAGAGAGCCCGAATATCGCCAGCTTGACGCCATCCGGCAGTTGCAAGACACGTGGACTCTGGCGCAGGCGGAAGGGCTGTTGGCTGACGTGGCCATGGAAGGTCAGGATGTGGTCCTAAGAGCTTTTCAGCAAAGTGACGTGGAGCGCCGCAAAGCCGTCGAGCGCCTGAATCAGCTAGTCGACAATGTCAACACCTACAATAAAGCCGTGAACGATCTCGTTGTTACCATGAATGGGGCCATGGATCCGAAGGGCTCCAAGTTAGCGCCCATGCTGAGCTTCAACTTTGTTCGCTTGCAACCTCTCACCTGCACGGGAAGCACTCTTGCGTTTAGCAATTCCACGGCTTACCTGGCCAACCTCTCCACGACCGCGAACGCCACCACAACCATCCATTGTGAATGAAGGAGAAGCCACGAGAAGTTAGCTCATAAACACTGCAAGCGATTCGGCCCGGCGGGTTCGGGAAATCGGGGACTACGGGACGTTTTCTGATATTCATCGGTGTGGCGCACAATGATCGTAAACTTGGAATCGGGGGAACTTCCCATCTTTGCCTGTTTGTTCATTTTTTCCGAGCGGGTTACAAGGAAAAGCGGCAGCTGGGCTGCCGGCGGGTGGCCGCGTCTTATTTCGGAAAAACGCCTTCGGGTGCCGCACCCTGTGGTTTTCAGGGTGCGGTTTTTGTCCCGCGCCTAATCCGCCGCTGACGATGCGCGCCGGCTCGAACGCGTGTGCCCATTCTTTAAATACCAGTACTTAAAACATAGTTGACGTTGGGATTATGGGTCTGGTATGATGACCTTGGGTGAAACTGTCGCTAGACGGTTTCGCCCTTTTTGTTTTTACCCCTCATTTCTTTTCCCAAATTACAAAACAGTTGCAGCGCACTTTCGTTCCCCGGCGTGCGGGGCGGCGGAGGCACGCCTCTGCAACGACTGGATCAAACCCATGAAAATCAGCAAAGCCAACGCTATCCTCATCTGGAAACAAATCGAAGATGATCTCTCGCCGCGGCTGTACCTCACTGTCACGGAACGAGTCGTCTATTCTCACCTCCTGCGGCATAGCCGGCTCGAAGGCAGGCTCCGCCTCCGCTTTTCCATTCTTTGGCTTATGCGCGGCGCCCGCCTCTCGGCCGCCCCCGCTCGCCAGGCCGTGCGCCGTCTCGTTGCCAAGGGCGCTCTGCGCTTGGTCGAACGCACTCGCGCCGGTCACGTCGTCGAGGTCCGTCTGCCTGACGAGATTCGCGCCGACCCGCCGGATGAAATTGCCGTCTCCGGCCTGTCCCGTCAGCAACGCCGCTCCGACATCGAGCAAATGGACTTCCTGCAAACGAAGTCGCGGCGCGCGGCTATTCACGCGCGCGACCGTGGCCTGTGCTTCTATTGCCTGCGCCGGCTCACTCCCCGCGTGCGCTGCCTCGACCATGTCGTGCCGCTTGCCCGCATGGGGCGCAATTCTTACCGCAACCTCGTTTCCTCCTGCGTGGAATGCAACACCCAGAAAGGAGAAACCGTGGCAGAGGACTTTCTTCGCGGCCTCTACCGCGACGGACGTTTGACGGCCATCGAACTCACTGGGCGGCTGCGCGCCGTCGAAGCGCTTGCGGCAGGCAAGCTCCGGCCCGCGTTGCACAGCAAGGACGCAAAGGACGACTGACATCCTTAGCGTGGAGCAGCACTTCCGGTTTGCCGACAATCCGCCCAGAACCTCATCTTTTCACTTCCTAGAACTCCGTTTGCGCAGGTATCGTAGACCGATTCGCGCTCTTCTCGGAAGGAGGATGGAATGCTTTTTCAAAGACGCCAACTGGTTCGAGCCCTGTCATTTGCTTTTGGGTCGAGCTTCATCTTGGGGCGGAACCAACTCGGCATAGCCGCACAGACAGCCACACAGCCAAAGGTCTCTCCTCCCCCAGTGGGGGCCGCTGTTCGCGATGCGATCGCTGGAGGAACGGAAATGGAAAAAGTGACCGGAATCGGAGGATTCTTCTTCCGAGCGAAAGATCCGAAAGCGCTGGGGCTTTGGTACCAGCAACATCTGGGAATCTCGCTCATACCAACGAGCCACGAGGAATCCCCTTGGCAGCAAGAGGCCGGACCAACCGCTTTCGCTCCCTTCCCTGAGACGAGCAAATATTTCGGGGATGTCCAGAAGGTTTGGATGCTGAACTTTCGAGTCCGGGATCTCGACAAAATGGCGGCCCAGCTACGGGCCGCAGGAATCGAGATCAAGATTTACCCGCCCGATCCCACCGGCCGGTTTGCCCGCGTGCATGACCCTGAGGGAAATCCGATCGAATTGTGGCAGCCTGCAAAGCCAGATGCTCCACACTAGCTTGCTGAACAGTTCAGGACTGTTTCTGGATCGCTCCTGGGTTACGGGCTAACCGGAAACTGACCACTACCACGAAGGAGCGACTGCCTCATGCCCTGTGCTTGCAGTTGCCGCAACTCTTTTCGTGGGTCCGCCACCTACTTGGTGGCGAATTAAGGCTATGGCTGCGGAGGAGGCGGAGCCGTAATCGGCTGCGCATTCCCCAGGCTGGTGAACTGGATCTGGCTGCCGTCCAGCGTGAGATCGTGCTCGAGAACAATGTCCAGAGTCGAGCCGCGTGGCAGCTCCGCTTCCGGCCCGCGAGTCAGAAGCACGGCCGCCAATCCCGCAGCCGCGCCAATCCCGGCGCCGATACCCAGCCCTTTCACACCGTGAGCGATCGCGCCGATTCCCGCGCCGGTGGCGGTGGTTTCCGCGATGGTGCCCGCGTCCTTCCCTTTGCCGCCCGGGCCAATGACTTTGCCTTCGGAATCCATGGTTTCTTTCCCGCCGGAATCGGCGCTTCGAGGCGCAGCATTCAGGCTGACGGTGTAGCCATTCGGCAGGATCAAGGTGTCGAGTCGCAGCCGGAATTCGCCCTTGCCTTTTACTTTTCCGGGCCGCTTGGATTCCAGCAGTTCCCCCTTCAGATAGGAGCCCACCGGGACCACGATGCGATTGGCCTGAGTGATCGGAAAATTCGTTTGGAGGTAAACCGAATCTCCCGGCTTGGCGCTGCGCGTCGATATTCCGTTCTGCAATACAACGCCGACTCGCGTTCCCGAAGGAACCGTGATTCTGTCGTTCGAGCCAACTTGCGGAGCCGCCGGCTTGGGCGCCGGTGCAACCGGTGGCGGCGCACCGCTCTGCGGACCTTCTGGCTGCTGCGCGGCGCAGCAGATGCTCACCGTCAGCGACGTAGCAATCAAAATAAGGTACCGGCGAATCTGTGGACCGTAGCGTGTTCTCACGGCAACCCTCCGCAATGCTTGATGCGATGCATCAAGCGGCGAGCTTGGATGCCCGAGTATACTCCGAGCCACCCAACTATTCGCGGGAGTTTGACCAGCAGACGAACGAGTACTACGCTTGAGGCCGAGTGAGGAGAATCGCATGGCGAAGCTGGCGCTAATTTACGGGATGAGGTTGCTTCCCGAGGAAGACCTTGGCGAAGTGAAGGACGCGACGGTGGTGTTGAAGAACGGCCGCTCGGCGCGCGTGACCATGCATTTAATCTCCGGCAGCAAGGAAGAGATCGAGAACACTTTTCGCCAGTCCATCGAAGCCTTCTTCGAAATGTATCCGGAGATTTGACGAGAGTCTATCTCACAGCGCCGGAGGCGCGACAGACGTTAGCCCAGCCCGTAAGGGCTGGGAAAGATAGCAAAAGAATCGCGAGCGCCGCAGGCGCGGCACCTAACTCAGCCGCCCCATCTCCGCCCCGCCAGGGATCGGAGCGGCCCTAATGACTAAGAACTAAAAACTCTTTCAGCGGTTTCCGAAATTTTCCGGGTCGGCATTGGGATCGCCGAGATTATCGTTGATGAGCACCGTGGACTGGCCGGTTAATTCGAAGCGCTTGCGGCACTTGTAGCAGGCCACCAAGTCATCCAGCCGCACCATGTACGAACTGGCTTTCGCAAATTTTTTCCGGTCTTCTTCGCCGATGCCGCGCGGCAATTCCCGTTTCTTTCGGCAAACCTTCCAGCGCACGGGAGCCTCGAATTCGCCGCGGCAGCTGGGGCAAACCAGCTTTATTTTCCGGACCTCTTCTTTTTCTGTATAAAACTGGCGTTCGTCCATAATTAAGGAGCGGGTGTGCTCACCGCTTCTCCGATTGTAACAAATTCAAGCCCGAGGTCACGCCAGCGGGGCAACCAATGTTCAAGAGCGGCGAGCGTCCGGGAACGGTCGGCGTTCAGGTCGCGGTGCCAGCCGTCGTGTAGACAGAGGATATCGCCGGCGACGCTCGCCGCGTTTTCTGAGCTTTTTCTTGTCATTCCGAGGGCGGTGTTTGCCCGAGGAATCTGCTTTTCGCTGTTCAAGCGCCGCTGCGAATTGTTGGCGATCGGTTGCATGCGCGGAATCAGCCACTCCGCCGGTTTTTCCTGCCAATCGCCGGGAATCAGCGTCCACATAACGGTGCGGTAGCCGAGTTCGCGGGCCGCCGGAATCAACCACGGATTTCGCATCCCAAAGGGAGGGCGAAACCATTTTGGCGGCGTTCCAATCGCGCTTCGGATAGCGTCGTGGCAGAGACGCAGTTCCACGCGGATCTTCATCGGATTCATCCACAAAAGATTCGGATGCAATTCGGTGTGATTCCCAACTTCGTGGCCGCGCGCAACGGTCTCCTGCACCAATTCGGGGCACTCGCGCACGTATCGGCCAATCAGGAAAAACGTCGCCTTGGCTTTGTAACGGTCGAGAAGATCGAGCAGTTTCGGCGTGATCGCGGGATTCGGTCCATCGTCAAACGTAATCGCCAGCTTGCGCGCGGAGTTTGTGCGGCAAACCGTCGCTCCGAAGAGTTGCGCCCGGGGATAAACGGCGCCATACGCGGCTAGACCCGCGGCGGCGGCGGCAGCCGCTGCGGGCGCTTCGATGAGCCAGGGATTCACGCGCCCATTCTCGCATGCCCTGCAACAAAGTCGTAGCGCTCACCTGTCGTTTGCCTCGACTCGTGTCGGATTGTCCTTCACTGAGCCCAGAAACGATTCGATTATTGCGCCAGCAAACCCCGCCGCGCTTTCAAATCAGCGAGCAGCCGGTCCACCTCGGCATCGCGATCCAGGCGCGTCAACTTTTCTGCGACATCATCGGTCAGCAACTCGACTTCCGCGCTTGCAACCGCCTCGGTGTGATGCACGCGGTCCTTGAGCCGTTCGAACGCGGCGCTCTTGGAATTGTCGCCCATGACGGTCTGCGCGCGAGCCGCTTTGCCCAGGGCAATGCCGCGCCGATGGCGCGCCAAAAGCAGGTCGCGCTTGGATTTTGCTTCATCGAGTTTTTGTTCGAGTTTCACGAGCGCCCCTTTTAGGGTCTCCACTTGAGCTTTCTGGTCGTCTACTTGTTCGCGGTAGCTCTGCGCCAGCATCTGCGAAGTCTGGAACCGGTCGAGCGCGGCGCGCGCCAAATCGTCCTGACTCTTGTCCACAGCGGTTTCGGCCTTGCGCATCCAGTCTTTCCCGGAGTCCTCGTTCTCCTTCCATTTCTTCTCCAGCATGTGCTGGTCGGCAATGGAAACTGCCACCTGCGTCTTGACCTGCAGATATTGGTTCTCCATGTCGAGAATCACCTGCTTGATCATTTTTTCCGGATCTTCCGCGCGATCAACCATGTCGTTGAGATTCGCTCGAATCAAAGTGCTTACTCGTTCTAAAAGTCCCATGGTAAATCTCCTTTCAATTTCCAAAAAACTCCAACTACAAACACTTCAAAAAAAATCAGACTGCAACTGCGCCGGCCATCCAACTCAATGCAAGAAGAACATTCCGAATACTCCTGCCGTAAATTTCGTAAAGGCCGGCAAGGAGAGGATGTTCGTCGCAATGATTTTGCCAAGCGCTTCAATCGCGTTGGCACAAAAGTGGTGGAAAACGAAACCGAAGACCACCACCACCAGAAGCAACAGGAAGCGAAGTTTTTCGTTCATGCTCATGGCCATCCCCCGAGACCATTTGGCGTCCTCGGCAGGCCCGCAAGGACCTGCCGGGACGGAAGCGAACATTAGGCCTTCTTGACCGGCGCCGACGGCGGCTCCGGCTTCGGAGCTTTGTCTCCGATCAGGCGCACCTTGCTGAGGAGTTCCGACATCTGCATGCCGGAAAGCGCTTCAAAGAGCGCGGGCACCTGCGCGGCAATCTTGGTGATGTCTCCGGTCAACTTGTAGGCCCCGGCGGCATCGCCATTGCCCGTCGAAACGATGGTCACCTTGTCTACTTTGCTGAGCGGCTCGGCGAGAGCGCGCACAACTTCCGGCATTCCCGTGATGAACTTATCGAGTACGGCGGCCTGGTTGTATTCCTGGAAGGCTTCCGCTTTCACGTTCATGGCTTTGGCTTCTGCTTCGCCCTTCTTGAAAATGATTTCCGCTTCGGCTTCGCCCTGTGCGCGGATGGATGAGGCGCGGCCTTCGGCTTCGGTGATGGAGCGCTGACGCTCGGCGCTGGCCAGCGTTTCGATGCGCTGGCGCTCGACTTCCGCCGGCTTCAGCACAGTGGCGATAAGCTCCCGTTCGCGGCGCGCGATTTCCGCTTCCTGCACTTTCACCTGGGCTTCGCGCTCCACTTGCTGCACCCTTACGGCTTCTTCAATCACCTTCTGCTGCCTGACGTTGGTTTCGATTTCATACGCCTTGTCGGCGGTGGCTTGCGCTTTCTTGGTCATCTCCAGGTAGCTGGCTTTCTTTAGATCCAGGTCGCGTTCGGCTTCAGCTTGCTTTGCGAGGGAAGCAGTTTCGGCGGCAACCCGTTCCATATCGGCTTGCGCTTTTGCGACGGCAGAAGCGCGAGTCGCTTCGGCACGCTTGATGGCGATGTCGCGGTCGGCTTCGGCGGCGGCCACTTCGGCGTCGCGCTTAATGCGTGCAACGTCGGGCCGGCCCATGTTGGTGATGTATTCATTCTTGTCGCGTACTTCCTTGATGGTGAAGCTGATGACTTCCAGCCCCATCTTGCTCATGTCGTCAGCACAAGTGGATCGCATGCGATCGCCGACCATTTCGGGTTCCTTGACGATTTGCTCCACAGTGAGCTGGCCGATGATTCCCCGGAGATGGCCTTCCATCACCAGGCGAATCAACGCTTCGCGCTGCTCGGGCCGCTTGGTCAGAAACTGTTCGGCAGCAGTCAGGATGGACTCTCTGTCGTTCTTTACTTTGATTTGCGCCACAGCTTCGACGGTCACCGCGACGCCCTGCTTGGTATAAAGACTTTGCTGCGGCGCAACGTCGAAAGACATCAACTCCAGAGAAAGTTCCCGGCAGGTCTGGACCATCGGAAAGATCAAAGCGCCCTTTCCGGAGTAGACTTCGGTCCCTCCCATGCCGTAGCGGATGAGAGCCTCATTCGGCCCCACTTTGCGATACATCTTGGCGATCACGATCATGATCATCAAGAGGCCGAGAACGAGAAGCCCGGCTATGATCACCACTTCGTTTGGCAACCCGAACATAACTCCTCCTTTTCAATCCTTCCGGACTGTTTGTGTCGAACGCCAGTCCGAGAAACTTTTTACTTCGTAAATTCTTCCCACCTCTTTACGTAGGCAATTCCCTTTTCGTAGCGCTCAATCACAATTTCAGCTCCTTTCTCGATCGTTTTGCCGTCGTCGCTCCGCGCTCCGGCGCACCGCCGGACTCCCGCTAGCGAGAAAATGATTTCTCCGGTGCCATTCTCCCGGATGGGCATGCTGATCGTCCCGATCGAGCCTTCTAGGCGGTAGTCTTCGCTTTTCATAGGTGCGTCGGTCGTGTTCATGAGTTTCACCATGAAACGGAAGACCACCCATCCCGCAGCCAAGCCGGCGGCCGTGGAAAGCAATAGGCTGATGACCGCAAACAAGTGCGAATGGCGCGTAAGTAGATAACCCGTTCCGCCAAACCACGCTAGAAAGGCCATCGCCGACGAAGCGTTGAACCAGGCAACATGCGTGCCGCCTTTGAGCCCGCCGTGAGTGGCGCCGGCATGATGCGCGCCATGGAATGGCAAGTGCATCTTGAACGGTAGATGGATGTGGACGGCGCCGGCCAAAAACGAAAGGACGCTCAGCGCGAAGCCCACCAGGAAGCAGAGAAGATAAAAGTCAGACCAGGTCATACGACACCTCGAGCGCAACTTTTACCAGCGCAACTTGCCGTTGCGGTGCGCGGGCTGGAATTCGAGACGCGGGCCCTGTTAGCTACTACCTCAATCCTTTCGGATCGAACCGCTCAGTTGCGAAGAGAAGCAGACGGCGGCGGATGGCCGTTGCCCTGTTGTCCACCATTGGGATGGCTGCGCGGGTGTAAGACTTCTCCCAGGCGCTCGGCTAAGTCCGGCGTCCGGAGAATTTCCGCCAGCAGTAAAATCGCGCGGCGGGAGTCTTCATGTTCCGCGATGACCAGGAGCGCACGCTGGAGCGCTGGATCGGCCGTGAACTGTTCGGCACCGGCAAAGAGCCAGGAGTCGATTTTCGCGTCGATGGCGCGCAGTTCCGACTGCAAGCCCGGCGTATAGCCTTCCGGGTCGTCCACCAGAAAGCCCGGATAGACTCGGAAGAACCGTGCCAGCAGCTCGCGCGTGGTGTGCGTCAGATGCGGCCGGGCGCCACTCTCGATTTGCGAGAGGTACGCCTGGCTCAATCCGCGGCCAATTTCGCTCTTCATCGCGCTGGCCAGTTCCTGCTGCGTCATGGAACGGCCCAAGCCGCGGAGCGAACCTTCAACAGCGCGAAGGGAGCGGAGTTTGTCGCCAAGTTTCATCGGAGGACCCACATATTGCAATCTGCTAAGATAATATTACATATCGCTATTTTGTCAAGCGAAATCGGCATCTCCCTGAATGCCCTATAAAGTACTCATTTTGAATAACTTGGATGGATTTATATCTCGGGAAGCGCAGTCCCAAACTAGCTTGGGTTGCAAACCAAGGCTATTCCGGCTTCCTCAGCGACTGCAGGTCGATTCCCAGTTGCTGGCACTTCTTGTAGAGATGGCTGCGCTCCAGGCCCAACGCACGAGCTACATTTGTCATGTGGAAATTGTGCCGCCGAATTTCCGCCATCATCACTTCCCTTTCGAACGCTTCTGTACGCTCGGCCAGCGTGCCGGTGGCGCTTCCTGCGGCAGAAGCAGATCCATTTGCGGAGGGAGAGTCCGAAGTTGGCAGAATGAGCCGGACATCCGCTGCCGCTACGTTTTCGTCTGAAGCCAGCAAAATCAAGCGTTCCACCACGTTGCGCAACTCGCGGACATTTCCGGGCCAGCCGTATTTTCGCAATTCGTCGATGGCTTCGGTGGCGAAGATTTTTTCTTTCCAGCCGTTCTGCGCCGCCACCTGGCGCGCAAAATGGGCAACCAGCTCGGGAAAATCCTCCTTGCGTTCATGCAAGGGCGGCAGCGTCAGCGGAAAAACATAAATGCGGTGAAAGAGATCGCGGCGGAAAGCGTTCTGCTTGACGAGCTCTTCCAGGTTGCGATGCGTAGCGACTAGCACGCGCACATTCACCTTGATGGGCTTGTCCCCACCCACGCGCTCGACTTCGCCTTCTTCCAGCACCCGCAGCAATTTCGCCTGCATCGCCACCGGCATGTCGCCAATTTCGTCCAGAAAAAGTGTTCCACCATCGGCCTGTTCGAATTTGCCCAGATGCTTGACCGCGGCGCCGGTGAACGCTCCTTTTTCGTGGCCAAACAGCTCCGATTCAATCAATTCCGCCGGCACCGCCGCGCAATTCAGCGTGATAAATGGATGCTCGTTCCGCGGCGATTTTTCGTGGATCGCGCGCGCAACCAATTCCTTGCCCGTGCCAGTCTCGCCCAAAATGCACACGCGCGTCTCGCTCGCCGCAACGCGCTCGATTTGCGCGATCAATTTCTTCATCGCCGGGCCGGAACCCACCAGCTCGTGTTTGCCAAGTCGATGGCGCAGCTCGCGGTTCTCATCCTCGAGCCGCGTTAAACGCAGAGCATTTTCTACGGTCACCAGAAGCTTGTCTGTCGAAAGCGGTTTCTCCAGGAAATCCAGCGCGCCAAGCTTTGTGGCTTTCACCGCCATCTCGATATTCGCTTGTCCGGAAATCAGCACGATTGGCGTCTTCACTCCGGCCTTTTTCAAATCCGCAAGCAACTCCAGGCCGCTTTTTCCTGGCATCACCACATCGGAAAGAATCAAGTCAAACGATTCCGAGCGCAGCAGATCGACCGCGCGAGCCGCGTTGTCGCAAACCGTGGCTTCATGTCCAGCCAGCCGGAAGGCGCGGGAAAGGGAAGCCAACGTATTGTGATCGTCATCAACGAGGAGAAGATGGGCTTTGCGCGGCAATCTTTGGTCCTTTGTGAAAGTTCAGTCGGATGCCGCGGCCAGAGTCGATGGCGCGCTCTTGGATTCCGGCGCTGCTTCGCGCGGCTTCGTGGTCTGGCCGGCCTGGCGCTGCGGCAGATCGATTCGGAACGCTGTGCCCCGCCCCTCATCGCTCGTCACTGAAATCGTGCCATGATGATCGCTGACCACCGACTGCACAATCGCAAGCCCCAAGCCGGTCCCCTGCAACTTCGTCGTGTAATACGGAGTGAACAGCCGCGAGCACTCTTCCGGCGTCAGGCCTTTTCCCGTGTCCGCCACTTCGATCCGCACGTGGCCGTCTTGTTCCGATGTTCTCAGCGTTAGCGTTCCCCCGGCGGGCATGGCATCCAGCGCATTCAACACCAGATTCTGAAAGGCGCGGTGTAGCAAGTCAGGGTCGGCGTCGATATCGGGCAGAGGTTCCGTCAAGAACAACTCCGGCGTGATCGTTGGCTTGCCAACTTCGTTGAATTGCGGTTCGAAGAGCCGCACCGCGTTGCGCAGCGCCTCATTCACATTCACGCGCACAAACTGCGGCGCGGGCATCTTCGAAAAATCACTGAACCGCCCAACGATGGTATTGAGATTCGCAAGTTCCGCCTTCAACGTCGCCGTCGATTCGTTGAACACTTCCAGGAACTGTTTGGCGTCGAGTTGGCGGGCCTTCTGCAAGTTCTCGATGGTGATCTGCATGGGAAAGAGCGGATTGCGCAATTCGTGCGCCAACCGCCGCGCCAGTTCGCGCCATGCGGCCACGCGCTCGGTTTGTACCAGGCGCTCCTTCTGCGCCGCAAGCGTTTGCGTCATGTGATTGAAGGCTTCGGCAAGCTGGCCGATCTCATCGCGCCCGCGAACATCGATGCGCGTATCCCATCTTCCGCTCGCGACTTCACGCGCGCCCTCGGCCAATTCTTCAACGGGCCTGGTGATTCGCGCGGATACCCAGAAGCTGACGAGCAGCCCCATTAATAATGCGGCAGCCGCAACCGCGCCAGCGATTTTCAAGATTTGCCGAGTCAGCAGCACCAATTCTTTGCGCGAGCTGCCGACGAAGAAAATGCCGAGAAGTTCCTTGTTTCGCCCGAGCAAGGGAATGGCTTGAAACGTCTCCGCGTCGGCCGGGTCCCTCGTCCAATCAATTGTTTGTGCCATCTGTTGCGGCTGCTTCTGCAGTTGCTCGACGAGTGGAGCGAAACGTTCCGCCTGCTCCCCATCAATTTTCTCGCCCATCAGGGAGGTTGCAACAAAGGCAGGCTCGAGATTGGTATAAATGAGCGCGCGCATCCCCGCTGGCAAGACAAGTGATGCGAGAAAATTCTTATCTAGACGGTGGCCCCCGATAATGTACAGAGGCTTGTCTGCCACCGTGTTGTTCGTGCGGACCACGCTAAGAGAAACCGAAACGCCATCAGGCAGCTCCTCTTTCTTCCAGAATGCCGGCGTTTCATTCCAATCCTTCACCGCGGTCACCCATTCATTCTTGTAGCCGACGCGGGCCGGAAATTGTGCCGAGGAAATAAGCACACCGTCGTAGTTCACGATTTCTACATAGTCCAGCCCATGTTCTTGGGCAGTGCCGACAGCGTCACGCACGTAAAGGGACTGATCCGCATTGGGACGCGACAAGTCAATCGCCATGCGCTCGGTAAGATTCGCTTCCGCTATGTTTTTAGCCTGATGAGCGATTTCTTCTCCACGCTGGACGAACTCCTTCTTGAATTGTGCGACCAAAGCTTCGGTGCGCTCCGCGTCCATTGCTTCAAATGCCGCCTGCGTGTAATGCGTCACGGCGTAAGAGACAACCGACACGGACGCAAAAATGGTCAGCAGGACAACGAGCAGCAATTTCGTTCGGAAGCTCATGGTTTGGCTCCGGGGGATGCGGCGGCTGGCGGAGGGGCGGGAATTTCTGTGCCATTTGCATTGCCTGGCTGCGCGGTTGCGGGCTCAGGGAGATCGAGCCAAACATCGGCGAGGTGCCATTCGCCCCATCGCGCCGGCATCCAGTCGCGAACCTTTTGGCTCAGGCCGACATATCCCGGCAGCGCGACCAGCGGCAGAACGCGCCGTTCCTCGAGCAACTTCCTTTCGCGCGCATACAGCAGTTCCGGATCGGTCGAGGAAACAATGGCCTCGTTCGAATTGCCGAATTTGAGAGTGGACACCATCGTTTCCAGTTCCACCCTAGGCGAAAGCGACGAATAGTGCCAAGAAAAAAGATGGATGCCAGTGGCGGGATCGCTCGAAGTGATCGTCGTACGCTGGACAGCGCGATTCACCACTTGCACCAGAATCGCTGCTTGCCTCGCGTTCACTGCCACTCGTTCGCCCAGCAGTTTGGCGAGATCCCCCGACGCTTCGACGCGCAGTCGCAGCGGCTCCGTACCGGCTGCCATGTTTGCGGGAAGCGTGGCGCGAAGTTCCTTGGCGCGCTCGATGTTCGTCTCCATAGTGAAGAGGAAAGCATATCCTGAGAGCCACTGTGGCAGAAGGGCGGATGCAGGCTCCGCTTGCTTCTGTAGCAACACGTTGGCCATGGTCTGCCGGTCAAGCGAAAGCGACATCGCTTCCCGTAGCTTCGGGTCCGCGGCCGCCGATTGTGCCTCGTCAAACCGCAAACCATAAAAAGTGACCGGCGCGGAAGACCACACGCGCTGATTGTCCTGCATGGCCCGGCGCACCAGTTCGGGCGACAATTCCACCAAATCGGCTTTGCCCAATTGTAAATCGAACAGCTGACGCAGCGCCGGAACTCCCAGCGTCACGTCAATCGCGTCGAGAAATGGACGTCCCGACCAGGTCTCCTCACTCGCGCGAAATCGCAAATGGGTCGATTTATTCACGCCCGCCGACGCAGCGGCCAAAATCGAATCAGGGGCCGCAGTTGATGAGTTGGAGGGAAGGCGGCTGGTGCTTGCCGCTTCCGCAACAAAGAATGGCCCAGTGCCCATGAGGGTTCCATCCGGCTGCACGCGATAAACAAAGAAGCGGCCGGAAGCGAGTTCTTCCAGCAGATCCGGCATGGCCACTGACGACTGAAACACAACAATGCTCCCGGACGCCGAAATCTGTTGCCCGTCGGGGAGCAACGGCTGGAGCGCGGCAACGACATCTGCGCTGTTCAATGCCACGCCATCCGAGAATTTGACGTTCGTGCGCAAAGCAAACTGCCACCGCTTAAGCGCCACGTCGTGCGACCACTCTGTCGCCAATTGCGGCTGAAATCTCCCATAATTGTCCAGGCCCACCAGCCGGTCGTACACCAGCGCACCCATTTTTTCATCCGTGGCCGACTCCACCGCGCCAGCCTTCCACTCTCGCGGGTCCAAAGACACGGATGCCGCGCGCATTTCCACCCGGAGCGTCCCGCCATAGTGCGGCGACTTCGACGCTCGCGCGGGCTGCAGCATGGCGAGTCCCAGCGTTGCCAGAAATGCCAGCTTAGTTTGTGCAGGCCAAGGCAATCCGATAAACCTCGTAGTTCCCCGTCGAGAGATTCCTCACAACTGCCATCACAGCCTTGGGATCTGGAGTATTTGCTACATCTAGAACAGGCCCAGGCATTTCCAGCGAATGTGAAGCGTTATCCTCGTCCGGCGACTCGACTCCGGCGACTTCTTTCCCGCCAAGGATGATGCGATCTTTCTGAGTGTAGTCGCCGTTGTCTGTCCCAATGAATCTTGGAGGCTCTCCGCAAACGGAGGATATGCGTACTGCCTTGCCGCCAAAATTGGTGTCGACACAGGTAAATCGGAGGGGACCAGCTGGCTCGAAGTCGCACAGCCTCAGGTTGAAAAGTAACTGCAATTTCGCTTCTGGATCGTCAAAAACAAATGTGCCGCCCTTGAACCGGGACCTTCGGTCCATCTTGGGTAACTCAGTAGAACCAACCTCTGTCCAAAGTTCATTTTGCGAACGGAGACGGACAAAAAACCCTTGGCTGAGCAGAAAAAGAAACTTTTCTCCGGTGGATGGATCCTGCCACTCCGTGGCGCTTTCAACCGGTCTCTCCTGCTGCCAAAGGAGATCTTTTTGAAGCCGCGGAACTTGGGAAGGTTCGTTTGGAATAGAAAGGGTATCACGCCTGATTTCGGCCATCCGGATTTCCACTCTGCCTGCCGAATCCACAAGATTAGCGACTAGAAGTATCTTCGAGGCGGTCGATCGGATGGATACCATCAGACGCGGAAAATTTGTGTTTTTGCTCGTGGCTATTCCGCATGCGGAAAGCTGTGAGACGAATGATTTCTTGAACGAATCGGTGTACAAACCCGGCAGCTCTGGAGAGTCTTGCCAATGGATTCTGACTGATTGTTGGGGCGGACCACTGCATAGTTTGCGCGCCAGCGCGCGGGCGGCATCATCGAGTGAGTCGGCGCGCGAGGACCGTGGACAGGAAACGAAAAAACTGGCCAGTAGCAGACACAGGAAAAGGCAGCCGCGCGAGCGCAGCGGGGACAGTTTTTGTTTGGCGTACACGGGGTTACGGGTTGATGATATCACGGCTGTGCGAACTTGATTGTGCATGCGAGATGCGAGCCGAACCCGCGCAATCTCCACGGCGGCCCCAGCGTCGGAATAAATTCCTTTCGCTGGGAGTATTGAATCACAACGAAACGATTTGCCCTGGCTAGCCGTCCATGTAAGAGGTCCGGTGTCCGAGGCGAGAATCCAATTTCAGGAGAGCGTAATGAAGTCCAAGTCTGTTCGTCTTAGTCTACTGTTGTGGCTTTGCGTTGTCCTGATAGCTGCCTTAGTGGCCATTCCCGCAAAGGCTCCTGCCCAAGCCGCCACGGACCAGGTGCCGGACGGGCCGACCAAACTCCTCCGCTTCGCCGACATCTCCAAGGACAAAGTCGTCTTTGCCTACGCTGGCGACCTTTGGATCGCCTCGCGCGAAGGTGGCGCGGCCAGGCGGCTGACTTCCCACGTCGGCGATGAGCTCTATCCCAAATTTTCGCCCGACGGCAAATGGATCGCCTTCACCGGCGAATATGACGGCAACCCGGACGTCTACGTCATTTCCGCCGAGGGCGGCGAGCCCAAGCGCCTGACGTTTCATCCTGGGAACGACATGGTTCTAGGCTGGACTCCGGACGGCAAAGACATTCTCTTCCGTTCGGACCGTTTCAGCGCGCCTCCGGGCCGCTACACCAAGCTCTTTCTTGTTTCTCCGCAAGGCGGTCCCGCGAAGCCGCTGCAGGTTCCGCGCGCCAGCCTGACCACTTTTTCCCCCGACGGCACCAAAATCGCCTACCTCGAGACATCTCAAGAATTCCGCACCTGGAAGCGCTATCGCGGCGGCTGGAGCCTCCCCATCGCCATCTTCGACCTTAAAAAGAATTCCTACGAAGAATTGCCGAAGACCGCCGGAATGGACCTTTTCCCCATGTGGCACGGCAACACGATTTATTTCATCAGCGACCGCGACGGCGTGATGAACCTGTTCGGCTACGACCTCAGCTCCAAGCAAACCAAAAAACTCACCGACTACAAGGAGTACGACATCAAGTGGCCGAGCCTGGGCCCCGACGCCATCGTTTATGAAAACGGCGGCTTGCTTTACGAATTCAATCTCGCCAGCGGCAAAACGCGCAATCTCCCCATCGTGGTACGCGCCGAAGATGTCGAAACGCGGCCGGAATTCAAGAGTGTCGCGCAAGCCATCGGCTCCTACTCGCTTTCTCCTTCTGCCGCTCGCGCCCTGGTCGAGGCACGCGGCAATATCTTCACCGTTCCAGCCGAGCACGGCAGCGTTCGCGCTTTGACCACAAATCATTCGGGTATTCACGAATTGAATCCCGCATGGTCGCCCGATGGGAAGTGGATCGCGTATCTCTCCGACAAGACTGGCGAGTTCGAGCTGTACACGCGCCCGCAAATGGGTGGCGAGGAGACGCGCGTCACTACGGACGGCGGCGTCTATCGCTACGGCCCGACGTGGTCACCAGACAGCAAGAAACTTCTCTATTGGGACAAGGCGCTCCAACTCTGGTACGTCAGTCTGGATGACAAAAAGCCTGTGCTTGTCGATAAGTCCGAGTTCGGCACCCTCTCCGACGGCAACTGGTCCCCGGACAGTCTTTGGATTACTTATTCCAAGCTCCATCGCCGAGGTTTGAGTGATGTATTCCTCTATTCCCTTGGAACAAAGAAAATTACCAAAGTTTCTGCCGGCTTCTACAGCGACAACAATCCGGTCTTCGACGACAACGGCAAGTATCTTTATTTCATTTCCACTCGCTACTTCTATCCCAGCGTCGGCCAACTCGATCAGCGCTTCAACTACTACTCCACCGACGGCATTTTCGCCGTTACGCTGAAGGCCGATGAAGCTTCCCCGTTCAAGCCCCAGAGCGATGAGGAAAAAGCAGCCGACGAAAAGAAAGATGAAAAGAAGGACGACAAAAAGGGTGCCGACGCGAAGTCCGGCGAAAAAAAACCAGACGAACAAAGAGACGAAAAAAAGGATGAGAAGAAGGAAGAAAAGAAGCCCGAAGCCGTCAAGCCGATTCAAATCGATCTGGACGGCATCAGCTCGCGCGTCGCGCCCGTGCCCATCAGCGCCGGAATCCTCGGGAATCTCGCCGCCCGCAAGGACAAATTCTTCTACATCTCCACCCCTCAAGAAGCACGGCAATTCGGCGCCGGCGATCGCGGTTCAAAAAATGTCCTCCATGTCTACGATGTAACCAAACGCGAAGACAAAGTGCTGCTCGACGGCATCGATGGCTACGACCTCGACAAGGAAGGCAAAAAGGTAATCTACAAAGCCGGGCCCGTCTACGGCATCGCCGAAGCCACTCCCGGCAAAGCCAAGGTCGGCGATGGCAAGCTCAATCTCAGCGAACTGCAAGTGAAAATCGATCCTCGCGAAGAGTGGCGCGAAGTGTTCCACGAAGCCTGGCGCGTCGAGCGCGACTTCTACTGGGACCCCAACATGACCGGCCACAACTGGAAGAAAATTGGCGAACGCTATGAAGCGTTGCTTCCCTGGGTGGCGAACCGCAGCGACTTGAATTACATCATCGGCGAAATGATCGCCGAACTGAGCACTTCGCACACCTATGTCGGCGGCGGCGACCAGCCGACGAAGCCGCACGTCAGCGTCGGAATGCTCGCCGCTGATTTCGAGCCGGACGGCGGCTACTTCCGCATCTCGAAAATCTACCCCGGCGAAAACTGGAATGATTCCACTCGCTCGCCGCTGACTGAACCGGGCCTGAAGGTGAAAGCAGGCGACTACCTGATCGCCGTTAACGGCCAGGAAGCGCGTTCGAATCAGGACGTCTATTCGTATTTCCAGGATCTCTCCGGAAAACTCGTCACGCTGAAAATCAATTCCAAGTCCACTCCCGAAGGCGCCTGGGAAATCACCGTGAAGCCCACCGCAGGCGAATCCGGTCCGCGCTATCTCGATTGGATGGACGAAAACCGCCGCAAAGTCGCGGAAGCCACCGACGGCCGCATCGGCTACATGCACGTACCGGACACCTCGTTCCCCGGCATCATCGCGTTCGACAAGCAATTCACCGCGCAACTCGACAAGGACGGCGTCATCGTCGATGAGCGCTACAACTCCGGCGGGCAGATTCCGGATTTTTACACCGAAAAACTGCGCCGCGAGCTTCTCTCCGCGCTTGCGCCGCGTGAGGGGAAAGACGTCCCGTGGCCGCCGGTCGCGATTTACGGGCCGAAAGTCATGATCGTCAACGAACTCGCGGGTTCTGGCGGCGACGCCTTCCCGTGGTTCTTCCATCGCCAGAAAATCGGTCCCATCGTCGGCATGCGCACTTGGGGCGGGCTCGTGGGCATCTCCCGCGGGATTCCTTTGCACGACGGCGGCAACGTCACGGCACCGGAATTTGCATTCTGGTCGACGGACAACGGCGGCGAATGGATCGTGGAAAATCACGGAGTGGATCCCGACTTTGTCGTGCCGGAACGGCCGGACCTCGTAGTCGCCGGCCATGACCCACAACTTGAAAAAGCCATCGAGTTAGCAAAGGAAGCTCTCAAGAGCTACAAAGGGCTGCCGCCTCGTCCGAAATATCCCTCGGTTAAGGAATAACAGGCAAACAAAATTCATCGCTCAAAACGAAAAGAGGCCCCGCGACCTGTGGGGCCTCTTCTATTTGTGGTGAATTTCTAACCGCTAGCCGGGTGGCTCGAAACGCGACGCCGGGGGAGGAGTAACCTCTGGCCGAATCGGTCAAGCGCGGCGGTGCTTGCCCTTTTGCTCATGATCATTCCTCCCTTCAACCTCGCGTCCCGGGCCACCCACAGGGGTATTAGCTAGCGGAGCCCGTTGCCACAGGTTTTCGCCTGTGCAAATTTTTCCTTCTGACTCACGGCCTCTTGGGCTGCTTGCGCTGCGCGCTCGCGGTGGCCGTCGGCGCCGGATCATCGCCGTCGTCCGAAGAACCGCTGTTCCTGCCGGCCACACCGGAAAACGCCGACCGCATCACGTCACTCGCGAAGAAATTCTTCCCATCGATTGGCACCATCATGATTTGCAGCTTGTCTGACAGCCGCTCCGCTATGATTTTCTGAATCAGCATGGGATTCGACTTCAGCACCGACGCTTCGTATTTCATCCGCTCCGAATCCGCCGCAGCCGTCACCCGGATGCGGTTCGCCTCAGCGTCAGAAAGATTCTTCTGCCTCTCCAACTCGGCTTTGCTGTCGATGACTTTCGCCTGCGCCGCCGCCTCCGCGTTTTGCAGCGTCGACTCTTTGCGCGCTTGCGCTTCCAGCTTGCTCTGCTCGATCTGTTTCTGTTTCAGGGGCAGCGTGTACTGCATCGCGTCCGACTCCGACTTGGCCTGCAGCACGCGCACTTGCGCCTGAGCTTCCGCCTGCTTCACGTCGCGCGCCTTCTGCGCCTCCGCTTCCAGCTCCGCAATCTTCACTTGCTTGCCTTTAATTTCCGTTTCGGTGCCCAGACGCTCGTTCTCCTGCTCCTTCAGCAAAAGCCCTTCAAGCCCCTTCGCGTATTCGGCAGGCAGCTGCAAGTCGCGCAGCAACACTTCCCTTACGATGATTCCATCGCTCGCCAACCGCGCGGTGATGGCCTCGGCCGCCTTGGTCCGCAATTCCTCTCGCTTCGTGGCAAAAATTTCCCGTGTCATATAGTTCGGCGCCAGTTGCCGGTAGATCGTGGAGACCACCGGAGCCACCACTTGCTCGCCCACCGGTTGCGGCAGGTTCGTGTGAATCGCGTCGAGCCGCCGACTATCCAGCCGGTACCGCACGGAAACCGCCAGCCCGATGTTCAGCCCTTCCCGCGCCTGCACCGACAGCACATCACCTTTTTGTTTGGAGTTTTCGGCCGCCAGCGTCGAATACACCTGTTCGCGTGTATCGTAGATCGCGACGGAATCCACCAACGGTGTTACCAAATGCACGCCGGGATACAACGTACCGGGGCGCGCGCCCCAGATTTCGCTCACGCGTACGCCCGCCGCTCCGTCCGGAACCACCACAAAACTTTCCGGAATCAGCAGCACCAGCGCGCCCGCTGCCGCCAGTTGCAGCGCCAGCCTCCATCGCACCGGCCGTAAAGGGCGGCGAGCCAGCGCCCCCACCTCCGCACCCGGTTCATCCTTCTTGCCCCACGAAAGCAATCGCCGCAGTTGTTCCGACAGAAAAATGTCGTAAGCCACCAGAGCCCCCGCGCTTCCAAAGAATCCGGCGCCCACCAGCATCAGCAAATATTTCAAAGCCAACATCGAAGTACCCCCTTCTGTCCATTTCCCGGTGCGCTGCGGCGGAGCGGTGACCGCCGTCTCCGCCGCTCGCGTTGGGCCGGGTAAACCCAGTGGCGCTGTCCGCCACCTGTAAGGCCCACCTTCTGAGGCGGGCCACTTCCCCGCCCAGCCAGCACCCTCAACGCTGTGCGGCGAAAACCCGAGCCAATTGCGCCGTCCCGCGCACCAGTTCTGTCCGCACAGGAATCCGTCGCGCCGTGGCCTGCCGCATCATCAGAAACGCCGCCTTCAAGCACAACCAATGCAGCCCAGCGGCAGCAGCCACCGCAAACATCGTGGTAATGACAAGCGTTGCAAATTGCAGCATGGCGATCATGACGTGCCTCCAAGTCTTGCGATTTGGGGAATCGCACGGTAATGGCCAGCAGTTATCTATCTATAAATAAAGGGGTTAACTGAATTCTTGGAGGCACAGACTTGTGTCCTGCGGGACACAATGTAGGTCGAGGCACACGTCAAACTCTTGTGCTACGCTAATTGTGAGACCACTCATGAACCGTGGATTAGGCTTACGCATCGGCAAAATTCTCGGAATTCCCATCTATCTCCACTCCACTTGGGTCTTCATTTTTGCGGCCATTACGTACATGATCGCCGAGCAATTCAAGCAGGAGCATCCTGCCTGG
>Ga0210406_10000103_pt1 | contig 131374 bp, 101 predicted proteins | sample IncBWC30MmetaG_FD_155454 | JGI IMG/M metagenome (GOLD analysis project Ga0210406, IMG submission 155454) | Forest soil microbial communities from Barre Woods Harvard Forest LTER site, Petersham, Massachusetts, United States - Inc-BW-C-30-M | ecosystem: Environmental > Terrestrial > Soil >... | reverse complement strand
CTGCCGCAATCACCGCCGCCAGCGGCGTCACCACTGCCTCACGCGCAAACTGAAATCCCACCAACGCCATCAACGCCACCGCCGCCGCATTCACTCCATCCAAAAACGCGCTCGCCGTCGCCGATTTTCTCAGCCGCGGCAAGACATTGGCCGTCACAGCCACATACAAGAACGCCGGAACAAACATGCCCACCGTAGCCAGCCCCGCGCCTCGCCATCCCGAAAGCACATATCCCAAAAATGTCGCCACTGTAAAAAACGGCCCCGGCGTCGCCTGGCTCACCGCAATTCCATCCAACAATTGCGACTCACTCAGCCAGTGCATGCGATTTACCAGATCCTCGCGCAATACCGCCAGCAGCACATATCCGCTGCCAAAAAGCAGCGCTCCAATCTTCAAAAAGTAGGCAAACACGCCGCCGGTCGTAACCGCTGCGGTCGTCGAAACCGCCGCGCCTCCCGCAGCACTCGCCGCTGCCGCAATTCCGCTCGGCCCGGAACGACTCTGCCCAAAGCGGTTCGCCACAATCCAAGCCACGCCAGTACCAATCAGCAGCGCCAAAGTCGCAACGTGCATCGCCGCCAGTCCCAGCACAACCGCCGCAATCACCATCAACTCGCGCGATTTCAGCACCGTCCTCCCCAGCGACCACACCGCCTGCGCGATCAGCACCACGACCACCGGCTTCACTCCCCACAACACCCCGGCAATCTGCGGCAGCGCGCCATACCGTACATAAGCCCACGCCATCACGCACATCATCAAAGCCGAAGGCAAAATAAACGCCGCACCAGCAACCAGCAGTCCAGCAAATCCCCCGCGCAACTGCCCCAGATAAATCACCATCTCCGTCGAACTGGGCCCCGGCAGCAGATTCACCGCGCCCACACGGTCCGCAAACTCCTCGCGGCTCAACCACCCACGCCGCCCCACAAATTCCTCCTCCATCAACGCGATATGCGCCACCGCCCCGCCAAACGCAATCAATCCCAGCCGCAAAAACGCCGCCGCAATCTCACCCAGCCGGTTCTCGCTCCGCACATTTTTCGCTTCAGTCATCTTGGCCCATTGTCTTTCATCTCAGAATGCAGCTCTTCACCCTAACAGCATTCAGCCCTAGCAATTGCGCGACTTAGATCAAGCGATGTAGGATTCGCGAACGAAGGACCACATGGAACAGCAAACGATGGCGGCGTTTGTTCTTTTCTGCCTGGCCAGGCTATCCGGTGTGCTCGCGTCGCGTTGCATTGAATCGACGCCGCGCAATCTCACAGCGGCCAATCGAGTCGTGGCTGGAACAACAGTCAGTGCACACCCCGCCGAGGCCGATTCCCCGGTGCTCCCGGACGGCACTCCACTTTACGTCAAAGTGGCTAAGGCGTTTTCATCTGAGAGTACAAAAGGGGGAGATGTAGTCGACTTCGCCGTTGCCTTTGAAGTTCGTGCGGATGGAGTAGTGGTAATTCCCCAGCGGACATCCCTCGCTGGAAAGGTCGTGTCCGTGAGTTCGGCTCGTAGGGCCAGGAACGGTCAAGGGCAGATAGTCTATGACGCGCTTACCCTGCCTACTGGCGAGACTGCGACGGTACGCCCGATCTTAAAACCCCCGCATAAGGGCGCAAAGGCAGCGCAGGCAGCAGTGAACGCAACAGGAACGGCAGTCGGGGTGTTCATGACTGCAGGCATCCCGCTTCTCGCTCTTTCCTATACGAAAGGGGATGAACAGGTGGTTCCGGTGGGAACGCTCGCAGTCGTCTATCTGAATGGTCCGCTGCAGGTAAGCCGCAAAGCTGCGATCACGTGGTAGCCCGCCCCCGCGTCAGGCTATGCGTTCGTCCACATCAGCGCGGAGATTCGCGTAGGCAGGAGCGATCTTAGTGTTGCGAAGTTATTTTGCGGTGAGAGGCTCCTTAGCGATTCGTACGGACAATTGCAACGGGAGCTTCCTCCCGGTGCCTATTGGTTTACCACCGACAATCAAAAAGATCGCCCGGCCCGGATCGAAGCGCTGGCAAGTCGCGAGTACGGTATCTGGAGAAATCGTCGAGGACTAGTCGGGAAAGAATTCCGTCCAAAAAAGGGCCGTACTTACCCTGATCACTATGCGGATCGATTCCTCGATGAAGACCTTACCAAGCTTGCGCCGGAGGAATACCGCTCGCTGAGCGTCGAACCCGCCAGCAAGAGGAAGGATTGACGCCGGTCGATAGTGCACTGATCAGCTTATATCCGCGGGCTAAACTCTGATACGTTGCGTAATCGGAAGCAAAGAATTTCCCCGCTCCACTGGCGCACTCCAAGCAAACTTCGTAAACTACTTGCCTCCAATGAATCTATTCGCCATCGTCTGGTTCCTCGCCCAGAATCCCATCTCCAACTACTGGCACAAGGCCACCGACCGCACCTTCTCCGGCATCTACCACGCCAACGCTTTCGACTTAATGATGATGATCCCCTACTTCATCGTGCTGATCATCCTTGCCGTTTACGGCCTCCATCGCTACTGGCTGGTCTATGACTACTACAAATATCGCAAAAACGTTCCCGGCCCTCCGCCCGAAGTCGCCCGGTGGCCGCGGGTCACCGTACAACTTCCCATTTTCAACGAACGCTACGTTATCGAACGCCTGGTAGAAGCCGTCTCGCGCTTCGACTACCCACCCGAACTTCTCGACATCCAGGTCCTTGACGACTCCACCGACGAAACCTGCGAAGTCGCCCGCGCCTGCGTCGAACGCCACGCCGCACAAGGCACTCCCATTAGTTACATTCATCGTAGCAACCGCGAAGGCTTCAAAGCCGGCGCTCTCGAAAACGGTCTCAAAACCGCTCGCGGCGAATTTATCGCCATCTTCGACGCCGACTTCATCCCCGAATCCGATTTCCTCCGCCGTACAATTCCCTATTTCCAGAACTCCGCCATCGGCATGGCGCAAACCCGCTGGACCTACCTCAATCGCGATTACTCGCTGCTCACGCAAGTCGAAACCATTCTGCTCGACGGCCATTTCGTCGTCGAACACGGCGCCCGCTCCCGTCGCGGCACCTTTTTCAATTTCAATGGCACTGCAGGCGTCTGGCGCCGCGCCGCCATCGACTCCGCCGGCGGCTGGGAGCATGACACCCTCACCGAAGACACCGACTTGTCCTACCGCGCACAACTGAAAGGCTGGAAGTTTCTTTATCTTCCCAACATCGAATGCGCCAGCGAACTTCCCGTGGACATGAACGGCTTCAAAGCTCAGCAAGCCCGATGGGCCAAGGGTCTAATGCAAACCGCAAAAAAAATTCTTCCGCAAGTTTTCCGTTCGAACGCTCCATGGCACGTCAAAGCCGAAGCCTTCTTCCACCTCACCGCCAACGTCAGCTATCCGTTAATGGTGTTGTTCTCCGCAATGCTTCTTCCCGCGATGATCGTGCGCTTCTACCAAGGCTGGTTTCAGATGCTGCTCATCGACCTGCCACTGTTTTTGGCTTCCACTTGCTCAATTTCCAGTTTCTATCTCGTCGCGCAAAAGGAGCTGCGTCCGAAAACCTGGTACCGCACTTTCTTCTACATGCCCTTCGTGATGGCCACCGGAATCGGCATCTCTATCCGCAACGCCAAAGCCGTCCTCGAAGCCATTTTCGGAGTAAAAAGCGAATTTGCCCGCACCCCAAAATTCAAGATCGAAGGCAAGAAAGACACTTTCGTAAGCAAGACATACCGCAACAAAGCCGGCTGGATGCCCTACGCGGAAATTTTCCTCGGAATTTATTTCGCGTGCACGGTCGTCTACGCCGTTACCAACCAGAATTTCGCCACCATCCCCTTCCTGCTGCTTTTCGTCTGGGGCTACCTCTACACCGGTTTCATGTCCCTGGGCCAAACCTACTTCGCTCATCTCCGCTTCGGCGTGAACGCCCCCGAAATGCGCCCCGCCTCCTCCGGCGCACCCGGCTTCTGAGACGAATCCGAGCGCAGCGAGGAATCTCTCTTCGATGGTGTGTTCCGGCGAAATTGTCAATGCGCAAAAGTCTTTCCTTGCAAAAATCGGTGTACGATATTGCCGGTTCTCGCGTGGTCCGGGTTCAGGAGTTTTCAACATGAAAATCGGCCTAATCTCTCTTTTTGTGTTGCCCGCGATGTTGGTCGCGCAACAAACCTCCTCGCAGACCTCCATCCCGGTAGAAGCCGAGCCACTCCACAAAGTCCTCTTCCGGAACGACTCCGTCATGGTTTTAAGACTAACCCTGCCTCCCGGCCAGCGCACTCAGTTCCACACCCACACTCACGACCGTGTCGCCATCGAACTCTCCACCGCCGAAATCACGCAGCAAAAAATCAACGAACCCGAAGGCTCCAAAACCGCCACCAAGCCCGGCAATTTTTCCGCTCTCACGCTCACCGATGCCTCCTACACCCACCGCGTCCACAACGTCGGCAAAACTCCTTACGAAGTTCTCGACATCGAGCTTCTGCAACGCCCCGAAACTCCTTCGACCGCGCTGGCCGCCACCGTCGCAGCGGAAAATCCCAGCGCCCGCATTTACAATTGGGTGCTCCCTCCCGGCGCCAGTTCTCCGATGCACACGCACGCCCGCCCGTACGTCATCGTCTCCATCACCGAAATCAACTTAGCAATGACCTCTCCTGACGGCCAGTCCGCCACGCACGGCGTCGGCCCCGGCGATTTCCGTTTCGTGGACGCCAAAATCACCCACAACCTCGATAATGTAGGCATGACCCCAGGCCAAATCATCGAAGTCGAGTTAAAATAGCCAATATCATAAAAACTTCACAAGAAACTCCGCTGCCCGGCACTTTTCTATTTTTTCTGTGCCCCCTGTCACCGGTTCAGATTGGCGCCAGCTTTTAAAGGGCTGGTGTTTGAATTACGGGGATTGCGGGGTCTACCCCCCTGAGCCAACCCTAACTAGGGTGAAGTCGTCCCCGCCACCATCATCCTCGGTCGCGACGGTCTTTCCCATCTCCGGGCCAAGCCTGCAAAAAAGATATTTTCTATCGCGTGCATCGGCTTCTCTGCGATCGCTCGTCCAAATCCCCCAAGCCCCTCTTGAAAGACTTCTCGTCTGGGCCTCATAATCCGGAGCCTCATGCGTCCCGTAGCCGTCGACGCTTTACTTGCACTCCAAAGTTTCCATGTCCTGTTCCTGGCCTTGCACGATTGGATTCCTCTTGGAACACTCAATGACGTGAAAGGCGTTCGCGCGGCAAACTCGGGCGGCAAACTTCTTGCCGCCACGCTGATCAGCCTCGCTCCATTTGCTGTCGGACTCGCTGCCAGCGTGAGCTACTTTGGCCGGGCTTATCCGAATTGGCTCTACTGGTGGCTCTGGATCAGTTACGGGTTTTTATTCTGCGGTGAGCTGCAGGCGTGGTGGATTCCATACCTTTTTCTTTCTCAGCCTCAGCGTGCCGCGCGCTACCGGGTGATGTTTGGAACGACGCACGCCTTCTTGCCGGAGCGCAATGGCATTCGGCTAAACACGCTGCACGTGATCCTTCACGCCGCGACGGTCTCCTTATTGATTGCTCTCGGCGCGTTAACCGCGCGAAAGAACTAACTGTTTCCGCGATTCGACCTTCCACGGATTCGCCAACAACTCTCCTCAAAATTCAGCGTCTTCATCATCAACGGGACTCTTACTTGCCACTCCAGCTTGTTCCGAATGGAACTCTCGAGTGCCGTGTATACTACGCGCGACGTTTCCACACTGATCCATCGGGAGAAAATAACCCGTCTATGAAAAATGCCCTTTCACGTCGCGATTTCGTCTCTTCCAGCGCACTTGTTGCAACATCGCTCGCTGCTTCAAACCACGCCTTCGCGCGGGTCCTGCAACCCCCGCCGTCTGACGCGGCCGCAATAATCCGTTTAGGCCTGGCCAGCTACACCTTCCGTAACTTCAATCGCGCGCAGTTAATCGGCTTCCTGAAGCAGCTCCATATGTCCGAAGTAAATCTCAAAGACGTGAAAGATCATCTCCCGTCGAATCCGCAGCAGGAGGCCGCCGCGCTCGCGGACTACGCCGCCGCAGGCATCAAGCCTCACGCCGCCGGAACCGTCTATTTCGAAAAAAACGAAGCCACCGACATTCGCAGCAGATTCGACTACTGCAAACGCGCGGGCATTTCCGTCGTAGTCGCCGGTGACCCGGCTCCGGCAACTCTCCCGCGGATTGAAAAATTCGTCCGCGAATACGATATCCGCTTCGCCATCCATAACCACGGTCCGGAAGACAAGCTATGGCGCTCGCCGTTGGATGTGTTGAAAGCCGTAGAAGGTCTGGACCCACGCATCGGCTGCTGCATCGACGTCGGCCACACCGTTCGCGCCGGCACCGACGTCGTTCAAGCCATCCACGAAGCCGGACCCAGGCTGTTCAACGTCCACATGAAAGACCTCGCCAACTTCCAGGACATGGAAAGCCAGGTCGCCGTAGGCGAAGGCAAAATGCCGTTACCGCAAATGTTCCAAGCGTTATCCGCCATCGGCTACCAGGGCTTCGTGGATCTCGAGTACGAAATCCATCCCGACGACCCCATGCCCGGCGTAATCGCCAGCTTCGCCTACATGCGCGGCGTCCTGGCAGGCATGGGCTACGCCAGCCCCAAATGATTCCTATACCCGCCGTCAAGTGAAGCGAGGAGAATCTCTGTTCGGTCTATCAACGTCATTAAAACCGCGAGCACGAAGGGTTAGCATGCCGCCCCTTCGGTTAAGGTTGCGGGTTTTGACTTCCCCGCTGGCCTGCCGCTTGCTTCAAGCGAGGTGCTGTTCAGTTATCAACTGACATTGGCACACATTCGTGCCTACCCGGTTGTGAAATCGAAGTTCCGTCTCGTCCGCGCCGTATTCGGTTCCTTCTGTAACGTTTTCGCCCTTCCCATTTTCAATCGTTCCTTCTATGTCAACGCTTCTTCAATCCGGAACAACTCCTTCTTTTCCTTTCGCTTCCGCACTCTCTTGCCAGTACCAAAAAAACGCGGATTTCCGCCTCTTTGTTTTCTTGCACTTACACACTTTTTCCTAAAGAGTGATCCGCTGTCTTCCCTCTTTCAGGCGCTTGCGCACCCTTGCAAGAAAACAGGGGGGCAGGCGATTCTCCCGATTTCCGCATCCTTCTCGCTTCGGATACAATTCCCCGCCGTGGTTGGTTGCCGTTTCAAACCACTTATTGCGCGTTCGGCCTGGCCCAAAGTCCCGATTGCGCTTTCCACATCGACGAGGTCCTGGCATGAAATCTGCTCCGCAGTCTAACCTTCGCGCCCTGTTCTTGGCTGTTCTCGCGCTTTTTCTTGCTTGCGCCTCGAATGTCTCGCTGGCTCAACAACGCCGCGATCGCGAACCCGTCGACCGCTCTGCGGTCGCGAATGGAGGTGAGGTATACGCTGCCCGTCGCGCGCGCGTTGCCGCGCAAACCGACGCGCCCGTAATTCTTTGGGGATTCACTGGGCGCGAAGAAATCTCTCAGGCCTCTATCTTCGCCCAGGAAGACAATTTTTATTACCTCACAGGCCACAACGAAGAAGGAGCTGGCCTCATCATTCTTCCAGCAGCAAAACCGGGGCAGGGTCGCAACGCCTGGGACGGTCCGCGCGAAATTCTTTTTCTCCCTGGCAAAGATTCCGACAAGGAAAAATGGAACGGCGTCCGTCTCTCTCCCACCGATCCGGATATTTCCGCTCGCACTGGCTTCGCCGCTGTGCAACCGTTCGGCGAAATGCGCGCCGTCGTCGAAAAACTCGCCAGGCTCTATTCCAATTTCGCCACCATTCTCCCTTACGAAAAAGAAACCGGTGGCTATCCTCACGAAAAAGCGGTGGTGGACTGGCTGCAGCTCGCCGCACCGGCAGCGAAATTAAAAGACATTCGTCCCGCGATCGAAACCTTGCGCATGATCAAATCGCCCGAGGAAATTGCTTCTCTCAGGAAGGCGATCAACCTCTCGCTCGATGCCCAGCTCGAAGCCATGAAAATGATGCGTCCCGGCCTCTACGAGTATCAGGTCGCCGCAAAAATGGTGGAAGTTCACGCCATGGGCGGCTCGGAAGCCGAAGGCTATGCTCCGATCGTCGGCGCCGGTCCCAACTCCACCGTGCTGCACTACGACAAACTGGCCCGCAAAATTGCCGATGGCGATATCGTCGTCATCGACGTCGGCGCGCAGTTTTCCGGCTACTCTGCCGACATTACTCGCACCATTCCCGCCAGCGGAAAATTCACCCCGCGCTGGCGCGAAATCTACGAAATTGTTCTCGGAGCGCAAAATGCCGTCTTCGCCGCTCTCAAACCCGGCATGAGCTATTGCAAGTCCGGCGGCAAAAGCCTGTATAAAATCTCTTACGACTACATCAACTCCCACGGCAAAGACATGCACGGTAAAAGACTCGGCCAGTATTACATCCACGGCCTCGGCCACAATATCGGCCTCGACGTTCACGATCCCGGCGACTCTTGCAAGCCGCTCGTTCCAGGCCAGGTTGTCACCGTCGAGCCCGGCATCTACATCCCGGAAGAAAATCTTGGCGTGCGCATCGAAGACGACCTGTTGATCACCGACACTGGCTTTGAATTCTTGAGCCAACGCCTTCCCCGCGAACCCGCCGAAATCGAGAAAATCATGGCTGAAGCCGCCCATTTGCGCGAAGAAGAATCATCGAAGCCCAATTGACCATACGGAATAGCGCCATTTATACTGTCTGTTCGCGCGGAACACGTTTTTCCGTTCTGCGCGCCTCGTGGTTTCCATACCCGCCGCCTCCCAGACGGTTTCAGGGCTTGTACTTACAAGCCCTGAGTTAAGAGGACCGTAGGCTGGAATTTACGAAATCAAACCGAAGGTATTGGACGAAAATGAGCAGTCTTAAAGCCACACAAATCCGCCCCGGCATGGTCATCCTGCACGAAAACGAACTGTACACCGTGTTCAGTACCGACCATCGCACTCCGGGCAACAAGCGCGGTTCCATGCAAACGCGCATGAAAAGTCTCCGCACCGGCACCATGATTGATTATCGCTTCCGCGCGGAAGAATTCGTCGAACGCGCCATTCTCGACGAAATCGAATTCGAATATCTCTACAGCGAAGGCGACAGCTTCCATTTCATGAACACCAAAACCTACGAGCAGATGGAGATGTCGCGCGATGAACTCGGCGAAACCACCTACTACCTCGTCCCCAACACTATCGTCAAAGTGGAATTCCACGACGATAAAGCCATCGGCATCAACCTGCCGGACACAATGGATCTGCGCGTCACGCAAACCGAACCGACCATTCAGAAGGCCACTGCCAGCTCGGTGATGAAGCCAGCTACCCTTGAAACCGGCCTGGTAGTTCCTGTTCCCCCATTCGTCAACGAGGGTGATAAGATTCGCGTAGACACTTCCGAAGCCAGGTACGTCCAGCGCGTCGAATAGCTTTTCTGGGTTAGCTGCCTTCGTAGCGGCCGGTCTTCGGACCGGTGCTTTTGGGATTTTTGGATTTCCGCCTCCGCAGCTGAGTTCAGTTCACACTGAAATCAGAAGAGGTGAAAAGAGCGCCCCATCGCGAAAGCGTTTGGGGCGCTTCTGTATTTCCGGGAGAACTTTTCAGCAAATTAATTTTAGGCTCTCGTCGCGGCGATTCTCTCCCCGGGCTTTTCACTGAACACGCGGGCGAAGATCCCATCCACGTAACGCAGCTGGCGCTGCAAATCAAAGGTACGTTCGAGCGTGCTCGCGTCAAGAAATTTTGCGATGCGCGGATCGTTTGCGACGCGTGCACGAAAACTGGTATCCGTTTCCCATGCGGCCATCGCGTTTTCCTGCACCGCTTTGTAGGCATCGTCTCGTGGCATGCCTTTTTCCACCAAATCCTGCAGTAACTGCCCGGAGAAAACCAGGCCTTGCGTCGCATCCAGATTTTTTTTCATGCGCTCCGGAAAAACGCGCATGTCGGCAATCACTGCGGTCATTTTTGCGAGCATGTAATCGATCAAGATTGTGGAATCGGGGAGAATAATTCTTTCCACTGAACTGTGCGAAATGTCGCGCTCGTGCCACAAGCCGATATTTTCAAACGCGGCAACCATGTTCGAACGCACTAGCCGCGCCAGTCCGCTGATTTGTTCGCACACCACCGGATTGCGTTTGTGCGGCATCGCGGAACTGCCGCGCTGCTCGCCACCAAACGGTTCCTCCGCTTCGCGCACTTCGGTGCGCTGCAAGTGGCGAATTTCGATGGCGATTTTTTCCAGCGTCGCGGCAATCAGCGCCAGCGTGCTGAGGTAATGCGCGTGGCGATCGCGTTGAATCACTTGTGACGCGACGGGCGCAACTTGTAATCCCAGTCGCTGGCAAATGCGCTCTTCGATTTCCGGACCGAGATGTGAAGCGTTGCCTACGGCGCCGGAAATTTTCCCGATGCGCATCTGTGCCGCGGCATCTTCGAAGCGTTCGATGTTGCGTTGATTTTCCGCGTACCAGTTGGCGATTTTCAATCCAAACGTAATCGGCTCGGCGTGAATTCCATGCGTTCGTCCGATTTGCGGAGTATTGCGAAATTGCTGCGCGCGGCGAGCCAGCACTTCGCTGAATTTTGCCAGCGCTTCCGCAATCAGACGCGACGCATCGCGAACCAGCAGCGCCTGCGCGGTATCCACCACGTCGTTCGAAGTCATTCCGTAGTGCAGCCAGCGCGCTGCCGCGGGATCGCCGATGGATTCGCCGACATTCATGGTGAACGCGATGACGTCGTGTTTTACGCGGGCTTCGATTTCGTTGATTTGAACGGCATCCACTTTGGCGCGGGAACGAATCGTCGCGGCAGCCTCTTTCGGCACTTCGCCGGATTCCGCGAGCGTCTCGGTGGCCGCCAGCTCGACTTCCAGCCACTTGGAGTATTTGTTGGCGTCGCTCCAGACGCGGCCCATTTCTTCGCGGGTGTAGCGTGCAATCAAGGTACGCTCCCTTTGTGCGTGCGGGGGTAAGTCCTTTGTAATGATACGGTATTTTCGCTTGGCTGGGCGAAATAGACAGTGGGACAACACGCGAATCGCCAGACCTAACCGGGGAGGGGAAAACCTGTCTAATCGTGAGGATGCGCGAGAGTGGCGAAATGGCTGATGCGTTTGCCGGCTACGACGCGGGCGGAATCAGCGACGCGGCCGCCGTGCAGCGGACTCTGGCTGGCGAGCGTGAAGCCTATCGTGTGCTGGTCGAGCGGCATAGCGCTTACGTTTATCGCTTGGCGTATCGGATGACGGGAAATTCGCACGACGCCGAAGAAGTGGTGCAGGAGGCGTTTTTGCGGGCATACCAGAAATTGCAGCAGTTCGCAGGAAACGCCAATTTCGGAACGTGGGTTTATCGCATCGCCGCGAACTATGCAATCGACCGGCTGCGGCAGAAAAAGAATGAAGATGCGCGACGGGAAGGTCCTCCGCGGGCAGCGGAAGGCGAATCGGAAAGCGATCCGCTGGAGAAGTTGAAAGACACCGCGCCATCGCCAGAACGGCTGGCCGGAAACGCGCAATTGGCGAAAAGGATGAAGGAAGCGCTGGACACGCTGACGCCCGCGGAGCGCACTGCGATCGTGATGCGGCACTGGGACGGCTGCGGAATCGAAGAAATTGCGGCAGTGCTGAAATCAAACAGCAGCGCGGCGAAAAACACGGTATTCCGGGCAGTACAGAAATTGCGGCAAGCGCTGAAGCCTTTTGCAGAAGGGCGAGGCGCGGCCAGGGCGGTGGGAACGGAATCATGAAACACACAACGGAAGAGGAGTTGTTTGCCTATCGGGAAGGCGAAATGAAGGGACGCGAGACGATTGCGGCGCATTTGCAGGAGTGCGGCGAGTGCCGCGCGGAGCTAGAACGAATGGAAGAAGTGTTCCAGGCATTGAATGCGATGCCGGTGCCCGATCCGGGCCAAGAATACGGAACAAAAGTGTGGCGGCAGATTGCAAACCGTCTGCCGGAGGAGCGCGCGGGTTGGTGGCAAGGATGGCTGATGCCGCGGCGGTTGATGGCATTGGGGGCCGCGGCGGCATTGCTGGCGTTAGCGTTCTACGCGGGCCGTGTTTCCAAACCGAAGCCTGCTCCGGAAGAGGTTGCCGACGCGGGCAAAATTCACGAACGAGTGCTGGTGGTTGCCGTCGGCGAGCATCTGGGCAAATCCGAAATGATTCTGATGGAGCTTTCAAACGCCCAGCCTGCCGAAACCGGGAAAAAGTTGATCAACATTTCGACAGCGCAAAAGCGCGCGGAAGACCTGGTGGAGGAAAACCGTTTGTACCGCCAGACCGCGCTGGAAGGGGGCGACAATGCTATCGCCAGCACTCTCGATGAACTGCAGCGCGTGCTGCTGGACGTTGCCAACAGTCCGGCGGAACTGACGCTGGCGCAATTCGAATCCATTCAGAAGCGCATTGCGGCGCAGGGAATTTTGTTGAAGGTCCGGGTGGTCCGGCAGGAACTACGCGCAGAGGCAGCGGGAAAATCCGCGCCTGCGCAAAACGATTCGAAACCGAAAGCGAGGAACAAGGCATGAACGGGTGCATGAGCAGGGACGGCGGACTACAAAAGGCGATCGTCGCGGGGCTGATTGCGGGACTGCTGGCGATCCCGGCACGGGCACACGGGCATCAGCAATCGGCGCAGGAACCAGACCGCTTCCAATCGCAAGGCAGCGAACAGGACCGGCGCGACGCGGAACAGGATGCACGCGATCGCGAACAGGAGCGGAAGGATCGCGAACAAGAGAAAAAAGATCAGGCCCAGGAAAAGCTCGATCGCATGCAAGAACTGTACGACGACGGCCGGCAAGAACTGGATGACGATAAGTACCAGCAGGCTGAACAAAAGTTCGCCGAATTGACGCAATTGAGCGGACCGCAAACCGACGCAGCGCTGTACTGGACGGCCTACGCGCAAACCCGACAAGGCAAGAGAGATACGGCGCTGGCAACGATCGCCGAACTGAAGCGCCGCTATCCGCAAAGCCGCTGGAAAAAGGATGGCGATGCTCTGGAAATCGAAGTGCGCCAGTCCACAGGACAACCCGTGAATCCGGAATCGCAAAGCGACGAAGAACTGAAAACCCTGGCGCTGCAAGGCGTGATGAACAGCGATCCGCAGCGTGGAATTCAAATAATCGAAAAGCGGCTGAATGGCACGGCATCGCCCAAGGACAAAACCAAGATGCTCTTTGTGTTGGCGCAGAACGGATCACCCGAAGCGCGTGAAGTGCTGGCGAAAATCGCACAAGGGCAGAGCAATCCGGACCTGCAGCGCAAGGCGGTGGAATATCTGGGAATCTTCGGGGGTAATCGCGCAGCGGCTACTCTGGAGGCTGTGTACACCAACACTACGGACGCCGGCGTGAAGCGCGCGGTAATTCGCAGCTACATGATTTCGGGAAATCGCGAAGAACTTTTCAAGCTGGCAAAGGGCGAAAAAGACGAAAGTCTGAAGCGTGACGCGATAAGAAACCTCGGCCTGGTCGGCGGCCAGAACGAACTGCAGCAGCTTTATCAGGTGGAACCATCAACGGACGTGCGGCGGGAAATTCTGCAGGGATTTTTTCTTGCCGGACAGTCGGAAAAACTAGTGCAGGTTGCGGAGACCGATAAAGATCCGGAACTGCGGCGCACAGCGGTTCGCAATCTCGGACTGATGGGCAAGAGCGATGTTTTGCAATCAATCTACGCGAAAGACGCAGACCGCAGCCTGAGAGAAGAGGTGCTGAACGCCTATTTCATCGGCGGAAACGCGAAAGGGCTGGTGGCGATTGCCAAGAGCGAGAAGGATCCGGAGTTGAAAAAAAGGGCGGTGGAAAAACTTTCGTTGATGAATTCAAAAGAAGGGAATGAGTATTTGATGGAGCTGCTGAATAAATAAGAAAACGATGAGCGGTCAGCGACCAGAGATCGGTAAACCATGCGTCCGTGGAAAAGGAGCGGCAATGAGAACAAAAGCGCAATTGCAACGAGTGGTCGCGAGGATCGCTGCCATGGCTTTGATTGGCGCGCCGTTCTGCCCAATTGCTGGCGCGCAATCCGTGCAACTCAGCGACAAACCGCAAATCACAAATGCGAAGTTGGAAGAGCGCGAAGTGAGGTTGGGCTTGGCGCACGAAGTGGACGCCTGGGCGACGGCGGCGGAGAAGGCGCAGTGGCTTGGCTACTCCGTGCCGGCGGTAGCCGGCGATCACAGAATGTGCTGCGGCGATGGGAATGGCGGACTAGGGTGCGGTCCATGCCGGCTGGAAGGCTCGCAGAGTGGAAATAACTACAATGTGCAAAGCGGCGGGGTACAGCTGGAAGGCCCGAACAACATCGTGATTTTGTTGCGCGCGGAAGGGCGCAAGATCGGGAAAATTCGCGCAGTTTCGGAAAACTGCGTTCTCGATGCCGGCGGGTTGCCGATTACCTGGCTGACCGGAGCCAAGCCCGCCGACAGCGTAAGGCGGTTGGAACGATTTGTGGACGGGAAAGAGTCGGAGGAACGCGGCGGCGAAAAACTGAGCCGCGGCGCGTTGATGGCGATCGCGATGCACGGAGATGCGTCCGCGGATCAGGCGATGGCCGGTTTTGTGGCACCGGAAAAACCGGAAGCCCTGCGCAAGGAAGCGGCGTTCTGGGCGGGCGAAGCACGCGGAGGTGCTGGGGTGCAATTACTAAAGCGCATGGCCAAAGAAGATCCGAGCAGCGATGTGCGGGCGCACGTCAGTTTTGCGCTGTCCGTCAGCAGGGAAAGCAACGCGGTAGATGAGATGATTCGCATGGCGCACGAGGATGCGAGCGGGCATGTGCGCGGGCAAGCACTGTTCTGGCTGGCGCAGAAGGCAGGCAGGAAAGCTTCGAGCGCGATTAGCGGAGCGATCGAAAACGATCCGGACACCGAAGTGAAGGAAAAAGCAGTGTTCGCGCTGAGCCAGATGCCGAAAGACGATGGCGTACCGAAATTGATTCAAGTCGCGCAGACGAATCGCAACCCGGAAGTGCGGAAGCAGGCGATGTTCTGGCTGGGGCAATCGAACGATCCGCGAGCGCTGGATTTCTTTGAGAAAATCCTGGCGAAGTAGAAGTTGAGTCGAACGCGGCTAGAGTTGGAGCGGCTTGAGCGGAACTTGCTGAGAGGCCAGGAGCAGTTCGCCGGCGAAGGCTGATTCTGCAGGACGGCAGCCGAGGGCTTGTTCGGCGGAGATTTTCACCACATCGGGATTATTGTTTTCCTGCGAGATGTGCGCGAGGACCAGATAGCGTGCGCGGCCATCGAAGCCTTCCGGATCGGCGAGATATTCACTGACGGCGTGATTCGAAAGATGTCCCGTACGGGAAAGAACGCGCTGCTTCACGACCCAGGGATAGGGACCCACTTTCAGCATTTCCAAATCGTGATTGGATTCGAGCACCAGGCAATCCGCATCGCGCAAATGTACTTTGACCAATTCGGGCATGTAGCCGAGGTCGGTGACGATGGCCATCTTGACGCCGGCAGCGCGGAACGTGAAGCCGACCGGATCGGCGGCATCGTGCGGAATGGCGAAGGCGTGAACGTCAATATCGCCGATGGTGAAATGCTGTCCGGCATGCACGGTTTCGACGCCGCGCAAACGTTTTTCCAGGCGATCGGGAAGAACGCGTTTCAGCGCATCGAACGTCGGCTCAGTCACGTACAGCGGAGCCTTCCACATGCCCAGCATCTGCGGCAGCCCGTTGCAATGGTCGGAATGCTCATGCGTAATCAGAATTCCGTCAATATGTTCGAGATTAATTTCCGCGGCGGCCAGGCGAGCCAGCGTTTCGCGTTTGCCGAGTCCGCAATCGACCAGGAGGCGAGTGCGCTCGGTTTCGAGCAAGGTAATATTGCCCGAACTGCCGGAAGCCAGAATGGAAACGCGCAAGCCGATCGAAGTTTCTCCAAATTCGCAGTGGCGAAGCCGTTCCATCAGCCACAAAACGAATTTTAAGGATGATGGCAGAGCGCAGCCACAGCGTCAACGGAGAAGAGCGTTGTTATTAACAGGCCAGCCGCGAACGTTCGAGCGAGAAACCGTTGACCGGGCCCAACACGGTCGCCGAAATCTGCTCGGTGCGGAAGAATTCCCGGGCCAGGATTTGCACTTCTTCGCGAGTGACAGCGTCGATCGAAACCAGTAGTTCATCGAGCGAATAAAACTTGCCGAAGTAAAGTTCCTGGCGCGCAAGATTGGACATACGCGAACTGGTGGACTCGAGGGAAAGCATCAGCGAGCCCTTGAGATGGTTTTTTGCGCGGAGGAGTTCTTCTTCGCTGACCAGCGATTGCTTCATGGAGCGGAATTCCGCGAGGGTGAGATCGAGGACTTCGCCGACAGTTTCTTTTGCGGTGCCGGCATAGACGGTGAACATTCCGGCGTCGGAGTAGGGAGTGATTTCGCTGAATACCGCGTAGGCCAGGCCGCGCTTTTCGCGGATGTTTTGAAAAAGGCGCGAGGACATGCCGCCACCAAGAAGGTTATTGAGAACCGCGATGCCGAACCGGCGTTCGTGCGCGATAGGGAGCGAGGGAACGCCGAGACAGAGATGGACCTGCTCGAGATCTTTTTTGCGTTCGACGTGGATGGGCGCGCTGGTTTTCGGCGGATCGTGCTGATCGAGGCCGCCGGTGGGTTTTAGATGGCCGAACTCATGCTGTACGAGTTCGAGAACCCTTTCGTGTGGAACATTGCCGGCCGCAGTGACCAGCAAGTGATTGGGAGCAAACCATTCGCGAAAGCGGCATTGCAGCGCTTCACGCGAGAATTGGCGAACTGTTTCAGGAGTGCCCAAAATCGGGCGGCCGAGAGGATGCTCGGGCCAGAAGCCGCGCGTAAAAATTTCGTGCAGCAGCGATTCCGGATTGTCCAGATCCATCTTGATCTCTTCGAGAACTACCTGGCGCTCCTTTGCCACGTCTTCGGAATCGAAAAGCGGACGGAGACACAGGTCGGAAATGATGTCGAAAGCGATGGGGAGATGGTCGTCGAGCACCTTGGCGTTGAAACAAATCTGCTCTTTCGACGTGAAGGCGTCGAGCATGCCACCGATGGAATCCATTTCGCGGGCGATGGATTCGGCGGAGCGGCGCTCGGTGCCTTTGAAGACCATGTGCTCCATGAAATGGGCGAGGCCGTTTTGCTCCGTGGATTCGCGGCGGGAGCCGTTGCGAATCCAGACACCGACCGAGACGGAGCGGACATGGCTCATGGTCTCGGTCACGACGATGAGACCGTTGGGCAAAGCATGCCGCTGGATGTCGCGCTGTTCAGCAACCATATAGAGATTGTGACACACGGAGGGAGGCAGTGGCGAGTGGCGAGTCACCGGAGCAGGAAAATGGCGAAAGCGGCAACGCTCGCGCTCTACAGGAGCTTTTCGCCGGGGTGGAGCTTGCCGTATTCGCTGGTGTAGTGCAACGGGACGTCGGCGTAGGTGCCTTTGTCGCGGTAATAGACTTCGCACATGTCGAACGGTTTGGAGTAAACGTGGATGCTGACGGCGCGCTGATTGAATTCGGGAAGATTCAAGACCTGATGAACGGGTTCGAGCGGATTGACGTAGGCCGGATGTGCCGCGTCCATCTCATAAATGTCGGTAGCGACGAGATTGCATGTTCCGCAGTGCTCGCTATCGGAGCGACGATCCTGGACACGAAAGTTTTGCACCTTTAGGCGGCCGATCGGTGCGGACATCCAGCAATTCTGGTCGCGATGATTGTGGATGCGGCTGAACTGGCCGACTTCCCAGCAGATAGCCATGCACTCGAACATGTCATTCTTGAAAATCAGGTTGCGGGTGTAGCTGCCTTTGGAGAAGAAGAGATATTTCTCGAGCGATTCGGGACGGACGGCGTGGTGGAGGATGAAGTCTTGAACCTCTTCGAGCATGAAGTTGCGGTCGGGGATGGCCGCGAGATTTTTGACCCAGTCGGAGATGGTGAGTTGTTCGACTGCGAGTTGTTCGGACATGGAAAGAGCCTCCGCAGAAAAGTATAACGCTAAGTGCGATAATGGAAGCAGTGGCCGAGAAAGACGAGACATGGAATTACTGGGAAAATCGCGGGAGGAGTTGCGGGCGCTGTGCGTCGCAATGGGCGAGCCTGCGTATCGCGGGGACCAGTTGTATCGCGCGTTGTATGCGGAGCGGAATTTTGCCCTGTCGCGTGTGACCAACCTTCCTGCCGGATTCCGTGAAAAACTGGTGGCGGAAACTACGGTGACGTTGCCTACCGTGCGGCAGCGGTATGTTTCGGCGGATGGATCGGTACGGTATTTGCTTGGGTTGGGCGAACAAGAAGGTTTTAGCACAGAGGGCACAGAGGTCGCGGAGAAAAACAAGAGAAAGAGGGCCGCGGCTTCGGTGGAAGCGGTGTTTATGCCGAGCCCGGCGCGGCAGACGATTTGTGTTTCCACGCAGGCGGGATGCGCGGTGGATTGCGAGTTTTGCATGACGGCGCAACTGGGGTTGATTCGCAATTTGACTGCGGGAGAGATTCTGGCGCAGGTACTGCTGCCTCTCGAGGAACACAAGGAGACTTTGACGCCGCAGACCAATGTGGTGTTGATGGGGCAGGGCGAGCCGCTGTTGAATTATGAGCAGGTGATGGCGGCGATGAGGATTCTGCTCGATCAATCGGGAATTGGGTTGGCGCCGAAGCATGTGACGCTTTCGACCAGCGGCATTGTGCCGGGGATCGAGCGCCTGGCAAAGGAAACCCGACGGCCGAAGCTGGCGATTTCTCTGAATGCTTCGAGCGACGCGCAACGCGATGCGCTGATGCCGATCAACAAAAAATATCCGCTGAAAAAATTACTGGATGCGTGCCGAAATTTTACTCGCGGCTCGCGCGAGTACATTACGTTTGAATACGTCTTGTTGGGCGGGGTGAACGATACTGCGGAGGATGCGCGGCGTGTAGCCCGTTTGCTAGCGGATCTGGGCCGAGTCAAAGTAAATCTGATTCCGTGGAATCCCGGTTCCCTGCCGTACAAGGAACCGAGCGAGGAAAGCATTGAACGGTTTCACAAAATCCTGCTGGAGAAAGGCATTGCGGCGTTTACGCGGTATTCGCGCGGCCGCGATGTCATGGCGGCGTGCGGGCAGCTTGCGTTGAATGAAGTAAGCAGTAATCAGTTGACGGTGATCCGTTAAAACCGACCAGCTGAGAAATTCCCCGCTGCGCGCTGGCGTGACGTGCCGCCTTCGGCAGGGACTGCTACGGTCCGATGAAGGGATTTTGGATTTTCAATTTGCCGAACGTAGGTTCATGCTGCAAGTCTTCGCCATACAAGGCATCACATTCGGCCTGTAGCGCGGCAGCTAGGATTAAAGCGTCAAACCAAGGGACACCGCGTTGGCCATGAATGCGCAGCGCCTCTCCGCACAGCAAAGCCGAAGAATACACCGCAAGCATCGGACGGAAGGTAATTGCGCGGTATTGCTCGCGGTCGGAGATTGGCATCGGCGCGGCAAACTTCCGCAATGCGATATGGAAAAACTCCTGAACCACCTGGTAGCTTACGATTCCCTTTTCGCTTTCTAGGCCTGTGCGTATCAGCCTTCGAGCGATTTCGGCTTTTCCAGGCGATTGTTCGTCCAGCGAATAAACGAAGACGTTGCCGGCCAGAAAAAATCTACCGTTCATTCATTTCGTCTCGCGTGAATTTACGCCCAGCGTTGACGTGACGAAGTCGCTTCATCAATGAGTCGTGCTCGGCGCCCTGTCCGGACTTCGAGGTGAACTGCCCAAAGCCACTCGCGAAAGGCCGCGTCGAGGGTCTTGTGCTGGGTGCGTGCTGCGGCGCGGGCTCTTGCGATAAGGTGCTCATCGGCACTCATACTTGAGCAATGTACGCGTTTTTCGCGTACACGTAGACAGGCTTGCTACTTCTCGCGGCGCAGCCCTATGGCGGAAAGCAGGCGGCCGGAATTTGCGCCTTCTTTGCGGTAGCTGAACAACAGACCGGTGTGGCAGGCGGTGCAGAGGTTGCTCGCGAAAATGTTGCATTCGCGAAGGCCAGCGGCGAGGAGCTGCGAGCGATTGGCTTTGCCCAGGTCGAGGCGAACGTTGTTGGGCGGGGGTTGGTGTCCAGGGGGCATCATGTTGAGCCATTGCAAGGGGTTCGGCTCTTCTCCGGTGCGCAGTTCGTCGAAGTATTCTGCGGCGTCTGCAAACTGCGACGTAAATTTCGTGACAAGTTCTGTGCCCACTTCGTAGCAACAGCCGCCGATCGATGGACCGAGCGCCGCGAGAATGTCGGCAGGCTTCGAGTCGAATTGCTTGCGCATTTCGCCGACGGTTTTTTCCGCAGTGCGGGCGAGCGTGCCGCGCCAACCGGCGTGAATGGCGGCAACGGCGCGTTTCTTTGGATCGACCAAGAGAATGGGAACGCAGTCGGCGGTTTGCACTCCCAGCAGAATGCCGCGCGAATTCGTCAGTGATGCGTCGCCTTTGCGTGGTTCCCCTGGCGGGCTGGTTAGAAAAAGTGCGACTGCGGAATGAAACTGCTTCAATAAAGCGAGCCGCAAATCTGTCGCGCCGATGGCGGACTGAAAGGCTTGGCGATTTTTCAAAACGTTTTCGCGCTGGTCCCAGTCAGTATAGCCGAGGCTGAGGACGCGTTCGCCGGAGTTCAGTACGCTGGCCCCGCCGGTTCTGGTGCTGAAACCGTGGACGAGCCACGGGAGCTTCTGGAATGGAGCGAGTTCGAGAATTTGCACGCCTTGCGCTGTGCGGATTGACCACGGGGTAAGTATTTTGGGGCGCGGCGCGAATTGTGGAGCGGCCTTACCGGGAAGTCGGCGGACACGGGAAGTTTTAGCGGCGTTCGGCATCAAGTCAGTATAATCGCAAGCGTATTCGGGTGCAGGCCGCGGTCTGGCTGATTTGGAAATACATCGAAGAAGCAGCCGCTGGCCGGAAGGCCGGCCTCTACAGATTCTTTCGGAGGCGGTACGAAAAGGGCTGAATGATTATTGGAATGGGAATTGACGTGGAGGAAGTGGAGCGGGTGAAGGGCGCGATGGAGCGACAGGGGGAACGTTTTTTGAGGCGGATTTTCACGGAGAAAGAACGGGCATATTGCGAGCAGTTTAAGGATAAGTACGAAAGATATGCGGGACGGTTCGCGGTGAAAGAGGCTGCGATGAAGGCGCTGGGGACGGGTTGGAGCCGTGGAGTGCGCTGGGTGGATATTGAGATTACGCGGCTGCGCGGCGGGCGACCTATGCTCGAATTGAAAGGCGAGGCGCGGAAGATCGCGGATCGGTTGGGCGTGAAGAATATTGCAATCAGCATTACGCATACTTCGAAGCAGGCTATGGCGCAGGTGATTTTTGAAGGATGAAAAATTCTGATCGCCGTCAAAAGGGAACAAGGCTCATCAAGTATTTCTGGGCCGCCCAGTTACTCTCGTTAGTCCTGTTTGTGGCCGCTAGAAACCTGCCGATCCTTGATTGCTCCGCGCTAAATCGCAGAAGCCCAGGCTAGCTCCCGGCACTACGAACGACAAAGTCTACCTGGGCGGCAGTTGCGAGGTTCGGTCCGACCGTCTACTTCGCTGCGAGAATTTTACTTCGCTACAGGGCTCACTTCACTACCAGGAAGGGGCCGATGGCGAGTGCATCGATGCCGGAGCAGTAAAAGCTGCGGACAGCGGAGCGCGGGTCGGTGACCAGGGGCTCGCCAAAGAGATTGAACGAGGTGTTGACCAAGATCGGAGCCGGAGCGCTTTCGCCGAATTTGTGGAGTAGTTTCCAGAACAGCGGGTTGGATTGCTTTTCCACGGTGTGGACGCGGATGGCAGTGCCATTGAAGGCGAAGCGCTGAAGACCAGCGATGGGATTTTTCAAGTCGCCTAGCGAGGCCATGAAGCGGCAGTTGGGGCCGCAATCGAACCATTCGTGAGCGCGTTCGGCTGGAACCGACAGCGCGAAGGGATGGAATTCTTCGCGATGCTTGATGAACTGGTTGACGTTGTCGAGCACGTATTCGTTGAAGGGCGAGGCGAGCAGGCTGCGATTACCTAGAGCGCGATGACCGAATTCGCTGCGTCCCTGGCACCAGGCTACGATTTTGCCGCGATCGAGATGATGGACGGTTTCTTCGACGAGTTGCTCTTCGCCGGACGGGTATTTGTAAACGATTTTGCAGTTGTCGAGTACGGACTTGATTTCTTGTGGCGTGGGTTCCGGGCCGAGTGCGAGCGAAGCCAGCGGCGCGCGGCCGGAGCGGCCGGTGGCTTTCCTGCGCGCGAGAAATGCCGCGCCCAACGATGTTCCGGCGTTGCCTGCAACCGGCTGGACGTAGACGTTGCGAAAACTGCTGCGTTGCTCGAGTGCGCGGACCAGCAAGACGTTTTGGAAAACTCCCCCCGCGAGACAGAGCGAATCTGCGCCGGTCGTTTCACGAAAGTGTGCGGTAAGTTGCAGGATCAGTTCCTGCAGAACATCTTGCGCGCTGCGGGCTAAGGCAGTGCGCACCGCGCCATCGGCAGGAGTTGCGGAACGTGGCAAGCCCAGTTCCCGATACAGGCGCGGGGAAAAGACACCGGTACCATCAGCACCCGAGGAATAATACTTGCGGTCGAGGGCCGGCAAGCCTCTGCCATTCCAGACGAAAAGTTTTCTGAACGATTCGAGATAGTCGGGTTGGCCATCCTTGCTGAGCCATTGCAGTTTGTGCTCATCGCGGTGAGGACGGAGGCCGACGAGTTGGGTGACGCGGGAATAGAACCAGCCTAGCGAGTTGGGAAAAGAAAGCGAGTGGAAGGATTTGATCTGGTCGTCTTCGCCGAGTGCCACGAGACCAGAGTTGGCGCTGGCGCCGTGATCGAGCGTGAGGACCAGAGAACGGGAAAAATCGGAGGTGTAGAAAGCGCCGGCGGCGTGGCAGAGATGATGATCAAAACGGGCGAAGCGGCGGCCGCCAAGAAGCTGGCGGAGCTCGGAGAAGACCGACTCCTGGCCGGAATTTTTGCGGCGGGTCTTTTTAGAAGGGGAGCCGCGATCGGCTAGAGCGATTGAGCCGATGTCGGAGAGGCGCAGGCCGTTTCTAGCCAGAACGCCGGCTAGCGCGAGATGCGGAAGGGCGTTTGGGTCATTGGCGCGGCTGAGTTTTTCTTCTTCAATGGCGGCGAGGATGTTGTGATTGTCGAAAAGGGCGACGGAAGCGCCGGGGCCGGGAGTCGCGATGCCTAGGATGTTCATGGGTTATGGGATTGAGCGCGGTCGTGGTTGAGTTCCAGGAGCATGGTGAATGTTTGTTTTAACACAGAGAGTGCAGAGTTCACGGAGAAACTCGGACCAGAGGGGAAGCCGATCAGGAAGTCACGGCGAGTTCATGCATGTGCGGTTGCGCGAGCGCACCGGAGTCCGCGGGACAAGGAGCGGTTACAAGTTCATTTGGCGGAAATTGGCCGGCGAGGCGGAGTTTGAGGAAATTGGAACTCACAGCAGGTGTCCATTGGCGTGAGTTGCTGGAATCAGCGTGGCGGAGAGTGAGTAACGAAAGAGTGCGGCCTGATTGTGAGAGATGGAAGGCGGCGGACTTTTTTTCACTGAGAGCGCGAAGTTCTCGGGCGCGGTTCTTGATTACGGCGGGCGGCACGTGGTTCAGAAGGGTGGCGGCGCGGGTGCCGGGGCGCAGCGAGTAGGAAAAAACGTGAAGGTAGGTGAACGGACGCGATTCGATGAAATTCATGGTGACGGCATGGTCGTCTTCGGTTTCGCCGGGGAAGCCGGCGATTACATCGGCGCCTATGGCGGCGTGAGGCAGTTGTTCGTGAATGAAGTCGATGCGGCGGGCGTAGTGTTCCAAGCGGTACCAGCGATGCATGGCGGCCAAAATTCTGTCCGAGGCAGATTGCAGCGGCATGTGGAAGTGTTCGGCGAGGCGTGGTGAAGATGCGAACAGTGCGACCATATCGCGGGTGACGTCTAGCGGTTCGATGGAGCTCAGGCGGAGACGGGCGACTTCGGTTTCATCGAGGATTTGGCGAAGGAGGTCGAGAAAATCTTCGCGCGGCGATAGGTCGCGGCCCCAGGCGCCCAAATTGATGCCGCTTAGGACGATTTCCTTGTGGCCTGCATTTGCGAGTTTGCGGATTTCGTTTATGACCGTTGCGGGAGGGAGGCTGCGGCTTTTTCCGCGGACGAATGGGATCACGCAGAAGGCGCAGCGGTTGTTGCAGCCGTCCTGGATTTTGAGGGTGGGGCGGGTGTGGTGGCATTCGCCGCCGAGTACGGGAGCGACGAGGACGTCCTGTAGGTCGAAGATGTTGCCGGTGAGGATGGGCGCGGGGCAGAACGCACGGTCGGATGCGGGGGAAAAATCGGGGCTGGATGTGGGCGGCTTGGTTGCTAGCTGGAGCGCAATATATTGCGCCCTTAGAGAATCGCGACGGTTCAAATGTGGGTGAGATGGCGGAGCCGGCACGGCGTGCCCCGCCGGTACGGAGAGGGACAGGTGGGGGGATCGGAGCAGCGATGCAGTCGGGATGAAATTGCTCGCGGCCAGTTCAGACGGTGCGAGCGGTGAAATCAGGTCGGGGATTTGGGGTTTATGGGAATTGCCTACTACCAGGGTGACGCCGGGGAGGGCGGCTAATTCTTCCGGCGCACGTTGGGCGTAGCAGCCGGTGACCATGATTTGGGTGGCGGGGTTGGTGGCGTGGAGTTTGCGGATGGCGTCGCGAGCCTGGGCGTCAGCGGCGGCGGTCACGGTGCAGGTGTTTAGGACGACGATGTCGGCGGCGTTTGCGGAATTTGCGAGGCTGCAACCGCGCTCAAGAAGTTGGCGTTCGATGGCGGCACCGTCGGCATGGGTGGCGCGACAGCCAAATTGTTCGATGTAGAAGGTAGCCACGGAACAATTAGTTTACCGTTTACGGTTTGCGGTTTACAGTCCTTCGGAACAGCGATTTGGCGGCGGCCCGATCGCAAACGATTTTTGTCGGGTGCCGCAGGAAACTTCCGTCCTCCCTCGCCCTGACCCTTCTGTCGGTAACACCATGAAAAGAAGGATCGAAGAAAGACAAGAAAGCGAAGAGTGTGACATGAAAAACACCAATGGAGCGGCGAGACTTGATAAAGCGCGACGAAACGGACTTGTCGACAAGGGAATAAAAATATAGCGGATATTAAATGGAAAAACAGGGGAAAAAAATGGTCAGTTAATCGGGAAAGCGGTAGCGGATGATGCACCACAGGGCTTGGACGCCATCTTTCCAGGTGATTTTCTTGCCTTCTTCGTAGGTGCGACCGGCGTAGGAGATGGGGACTTCGTAGATGCGCCAGTTCCCTTTTGCAACTTTGGCTGTGATTTCCGGTTCGAAGCCAAAGCGGTCGGACTTGAGCTGGATGCCTTGCAGGACTTCGCGACGGAAAACTTTGTAGCAGGTCTCCATGTCGGTGAGTTTCAGGTTGGTGAAGATGTCGGAGAGCAAGGTGAGCATTTTGTTGGCGACGTAATGCCAGAAATAGTGGACGCGTTGCGGGCCACCCAGGAAACGGGAGCCGAAGACCACGTCGGCGCGACCGTCGAGTATGGGTTCGAGGAGTTTTCCGTAGTCGCGCGGATCGTATTCGAGGTCGGCGTCCTGGACGAGGATGATGTCTCCAGTGACTTCGGCAAAGCCGCGGCGGAGGGCGGCGCCTTTGCCCTGATTTTGCATTTGGAAAAAGATGCGAAGGTCGCCGAGGGCGATGGGATCGGCGCCGTCCATGGCGGGAGCTGAGGATTCGCCTGAATTTTGCAGTTGAAGCATTTTTTCGAGGATCTGGCGGGTGCCGTCGGTGGAGCAGTCGTCCACGAGAATGATTTCCTTGCGGGGTTGGGTTTCGATGACGCGGCGCAGGATTTCGTCGATGGTGGCCTTTTCGTTGTAAACGGGAATGACGACGGAGAGTTTGGGATCGACAAGAGCGAGAGGATTGTGGCGTGGATGGGCCATAGATGTTTGAGAAGAAAGTGTAACGGTCGAGTGGAGTGCTCGTAAAGTAGGGCAGAAGCGGGCGCGGAGGAATCAGAAAGGTTGTGAGATCGTCTGAGCGAGTGGCGTGCGGTTAGGTGATTGCCAAGGTTCCTCCACTACGCGGCCCGACGTTGGCTTTGCGAACGCTTCGATCGGGATGACGGAAAAAGAAAGAGCGGCGGAAACGCGACGAACCGAGACAAATCGCGTGGATGCCGAGAAAGAGAGAAAGAAGAAAGAGACAAAGAAAGATAGCCGCCTGAAGATGGACGCTCCAAACGAGACCGGGGCAGTAGGAAGAAAGATGTGAAGACAGGAAGCGGATCAGGCGTCTGGGGCCATGCGGCGCTGGAAGGTCAGGAGGATGAGGTCGGCGCGGCGGCGGACTCCGAATTTGTTCAGGAGATTGGAGACGTGGAATTTTACGGTGCGTTCGGCGATGTTTAGTTTGCTGGCAATCTCTTTGTTGGAAAGATTTTCGAGCAGCGAGTCGAGGACTTCCTGTTCGCGGCGACTGAGATTGGCGACGGAATCGGATTTCAGGCGACGCGTCTGGCCGGAAAGGATCGAGTCCACGAAACCGGAAAGAACCGTGCGCGGTACCCAGAAACCACCCGTGGCAACCAGAGGCAGAGCGCGGATGAGCTGATCGCGGGCTTCGGTGTAGGTGAGAATGCCTTTTACGCCGAGGCGGAGGAGCGAGAAGCTGTTGGCGTCCTGATGGGCTTCGCCGACCACAATGAGGCGGGCATCGGGATGGCGTTCGAGAATGTTGGAAAGCAGCGCGCCGGTGGCCTGGCGGGCGGCGTGGGCGTCAATGACATAGACCTGGGCTTTGGGCGGTTCGAAAGAGCGAAGGTCGGGAGCAAGTGTGGATTCGAGCTGCTTGGAGATGACTTTGAAATCGGGCTTGGACAAAATGCGTTCGAACTCGCTCAGCACCAGAGGGTGCGGCGAGAGAAGGCAGATGGAGAGCTTAGGTGCGGATGAACGTTTAGTAGCCACCGTTGTCAGGGTAGTGAAAACTGGCCGAACGGGCAAGGGGGTTGGAACGAGTTGTTCACGAATTGATACTGACAACTTGGGCGTTTTCCCATAGGGGTTGGCGTTAAGGTCCCGCGAGGAGATTCCTTTCCGATAAGGCCGGAACCTCTGGCCGCGTGCGCCTGCTTAGTCTCATCGAGTTGAGTGGCAAGGTGAGTGGTTGCCAAGATTCCTGCACTACGCGGTGCGACGTTCGCAATTCTAACGCGGGAAAAATCGGGCCGCTCCGGTCGAATGACAAAAAAAGAAAGCGGAACCGGAGTAGTGCGACGGGTTGGTAAGGGATCGCAAACTTGTAGATCGGAGTGATGTTGCTGAATATCAACGAACGGCGGTTTTCTTGTATAGAGTTAAGACCTTCCGGAATGTAATTCGATTCCTGAGCGAAAGCCGCGTAAAATAGGGTGTTCGCAGCCGGCCGTTACCCCCAAGGGGGATGGACCGGCTGGCGGAGCCTCAAGGAGCCATTACCTTCTTTCTTCGGATGCGAAACTTCAAAGAAATTGGCAAGGAATTACGGGAGCTGCTGGGACAACGTGTCCTCGTGCTGGATGGGGCGATGGGGACGATGCTGCAGCAGTGCGAGCTGACGGCTGTGGATTTCGGCGGAGCTGCGCTCGAGGGGTGTAACGAAGTGCTGGTTCGAACGCGGCCGGACGTGGTGCTGGATATTCACCGCAAGTATTTTGCGGCTGGCGCAGACATTGTCGAGACGAACAGTTTTGGCGGGACCCCACTGGTGCTGGCGGAGTATGGACTGCAGGCGCAAGCGCAGGAGTTAAACAAGAAAGCGGCGGAATTGGCGCGCGCGGCGGCCGATGAGTTTCATACAGCGAGCAAACCGCGATTTGTGGCAGGGTCGATGGGGCCAACCACGAAGGCGATCACAGTGACGGGCGGAGTTACGTTCGAAGGACTGCGGGAAAATTACTACCTGCAGGCAAAGGGACTGTTGGAAGGCGGGGCGGATTTGTTGCTGGTGGAGACGTGCCAGGACACGCGGAACATTAAGGCGGCGTTGCTGGCGATTGCAAGACTTTCCAAGGAGATTGGCAGCGAAGTGCCAGTGATTGTTTCGGTGACGATCGAGCCGATGGGGACGATGCTTGCGGGGCAGACGGTGGAAGCGATGTGGGCGTCGCTGCGGCATGCGAAGCCGCTGGCGTTCGGGATGAACTGCGCGACCGGTCCGGAGTTCATGACCGACCACATTCGTTCGTTGAGCGCTTCGACGGGGCAGTTTGTTTCCTGTTATCCGAACGCGGGATTGCCAGACGAGGAAGGCAAATATCTGGAGACGCCGACATCACTGGCAGCGCAGCTGGAAAAATTCGTTGACCATGGCTGGCTGAACCTAGTGGGCGGATGCTGTGGAACTACCGAGAAGCACATCGCCGCGATTGCGCAGATGGTGGAGGGAAAAAAATCGCGTCTGCTGCCGGAGGAAGCGCACCGCGCTGTCTATTCGGGGATCGAAACGGTCGAGGCGGACGATAGTACGCGGCCGCTGCTGGTGGGTGAACGGACAAACGTTATCGGGTCGCGGCTGTTCAAGAATCTGGTGGCGGAAGAAAAATGGGAAGAAGCCAGCGAAATTGCGCGGCGGCAGGTAAAAGGCGGTGCCCACATTGTTGATGTGTGCCTGCAGAGCACCGATCGAGATGAGCGGAACGACATTCCGCCGTTTTACGAGAAGCTGATTCGAAAAGTGAAAGCGCCGGTGATGGTGGACACGACCGATCCCGCGGCAGTGGAGCAAGCGCTGACGTATTGCCAGGGAAAAGCGATCATCAATTCGATCAATTTGGAGGATGGCGAGGAAAAATTCGAGAAGGTAGTACCGATTGCGCACGATTATGGCGCGGCGGTGGTGGTGGGCTGCATTGACGAGGACAAGCTGCAGGCGCAGGCATTTACGCGCGAGCGCAAACTTGAAATTGCGAAGCGGTCGTACGAGTTGCTGACGACAACATACAAAATGGCGGCGGAAGATATTATTTTCGATCCGCTGGTGTTTCCTTGCGCTACGGGCGACAAAAATTACATTGGCGGAGCGGTGGAAACGGTGGAGGGGATCCGAGTCATCAAGCAGGCGCTGCCGGATGTGCGGACGATTTTGGGAATTTCGAATGTGTCGTTTGGCTTGCCGGCGGGCGCGCGCGAAGTGGTGAATTCGGTTTTTCTTTATTATTGCACAAAAGCGGGGCTGGACCTGGCGATTGTGAACACGGAAAAGCTGGAGCGGTTTGCGTCGATTCCGGAGCACGAGCGGGAACTGGCGGAAAATCTGTTGTTTCAACATCCGCCGAAGAAAGTGGATGCGGATAATCCTCGAGCGGAATTGTTGAAGAGCGCCCCGGCGGACTGGCGGGAACAGAACAAGGAGCAGCGGGCGGCCATCAATCAATTCCATATCGCGGCGATTACCGAGCATTTCCGGACCGCGAAGAAAAAAGACAAGGCTAGAGCGCAGGATTTGCCGCTGGATCAGCGGCTGGCGAACTACATTATCGAGGGCACGCGCGACGGGCTGATCGAGGATTTGGACAGAAAACGCGCCGAGGGCGCGGCGCCGCTGGATATCATCAACGGGCCGCTGATGGCGGGGATGTCCGAAGTTGGACGGCTGTTCAACGCGAATGAATTGATCGTGGCGGAAGTGCTGCAATCCGCGGAAGCGATGAAAGCTTCAGTGAATCACCTGGAGCAGTTCATGGAAAAGGCGGACACGGCGAAGCGCGGACGAATCGTGCTGGCGACGGTTAAAGGCGACGTGCACGACATCGGAAAAAACCTGGTCGAGATTATTCTGAAGAACAACGGCTATGACGTGGTGAATCTGGGAATTAAGGTGCCGCCGGAAGAATTGATCAAGGCGTATCAGCAGCATCGTCCGGACGCGATTGGACTTTCCGGTTTGCTGGTGAAGAGCGCGCAGCAGATGGTGATCACGGCGAATGATTTGAAGGATGCGGGAATTTCGATTCCGCTGCTGGTGGGGGGAGCGGCGCTTTCCGGAAAATTCACACAGACCAAGATCGCGCCGAGCTACGGGAACGCGGTGTGCTACGCGAAAGACGCGATGACGGGATTGCGGCTGATGAATGAGTTGATGGACCCGGCGACGCGAGAGACGGTGCTGCGTTCGAATGGCGAAGCGGCGGCTGGAGTGAGCGTCACGACGACGGTGACGGTGAAAGAGCTGCCGGCGGTGACGCGGTCGCCGAAAGTGCGCGCTGATTTGCCAATCGAGCCGGTCGGATATCTGGATCGCAAAGTACGACTGGTGCCGGATTTGCGTGAGGTGTGGAGTTACATCAATCCGTTCATGTTGTTTGGACGACATCTTGGCTACCGGGGAAATTTTGAGCAGCAGCTTGCGGCGCGGGAACCGAAAGCGGTGGAGCTCTTCGCTGCGATGGAAGAAGTGAAAGAGGAAGCGGCCAAGTTCATGAAGGTGCGTGTGGTTTGGCAGTTTTTCGAAGCCGCAGCGGAAGGCGAGCAATTGCACCTATTCGCTCCGGGTGAGAATTCGCCGGCACACACGTGGAAATTCAAGAGGCAAAAAGTTGCGGACCGGCTCTGTCTGAGCGATTACGTTCTGCCGGCACAAGGGGGAAAACGCGATCACGTAGCCTTGTTCGTGGTGACGGCCGGGGAAGGGGTGCGGGAACGGTCGGAGGCGGCGAAAAACGCGGGATATTATTTTCGCTCGCACGGACTGCAATCGCTCTCGATTGAGACGGCCGAGGCGTGTGCAGAATGGCTGCACCGCAGGATACGGGAAGATTGGGGATTTCCGGACCCGACCGAGATGACCATGGCGCAGCGATTCACGTCGCGCTACCGGGGCAAACGGTATAGCTTCGGGTATCCGGCGTGTCCGGACCTGGAAGATCAATCAGGCCTATGGAAGTTATTGAAACCAGAAGAGATTGGGGTGGAGTTGACAGAAGGGTTCATGATGGATCCTGAAGCCAGCGTGAGCGCGCTGGCATTCATTCATCCAGACTGCACGTATTTCTCGGTGGGCGAAGAATAAGCCGCTACTGCCTGTAACCAACTCATTCTAATAGAGTAATTGTTCGATCCGGGCGCTGGACAGGTGTCGGTGGCCGAAGAGAGATAAAGTTTTGCCACTTCGTGGAATTTCGGAGGGACAGGGATGGTGTAGGAGGAAACAGGTAGAAAGCACGGCCTTCGACAACTTGTTGTAATCATTTGAGTTATCCTAGATATTGGGCCCCCGGCGATGCCGCCGCTTGGCGAGGGAGTTGCTGAAGAAGCGTTGGAACCCTATGGTTACTGGTGTAAATCGAGCGTTTGAGCTGGTAGGCGAAGCTGGCTTTGTCTATGGCCAGTCCGACGCGATTCAGTCGGTGAATGCGATTGTTGGAGAGATTTCGCGGACCGACATTCCGGTGCTGCTGCAAGGGGAAAGCGGCACGGGAAAAGACGTGTACGGACGGCTGATTCACCAACTGTCGGCAATGCGCGAGTTGCCGCTGGTGAAATTGAGCTGCACAGCGCTGCAGCCGGGAGAATTACTGGCTCGCGTGAAAGGTTCCCTGGGTGATTGGGAAGGTGAGCCGCAGGAAAGCTCGGGAACACTATTTTTGGATGGCATTGACGAACTTGACTTAGATTGTCAGAGGGTGCTGTTGGCAATGCTGCAGGGGAGAGAAATGGTTTCGGGCGGGCAGATGGGCTTTCGACTGATTTCCACGACCACCCGGAATATAGACCGCGAGATTGGGCTGGGAAGATTTCGCCGCGAGCTTTATTTCCGGATCAATGGCGTGTGCATAAAATTGCCGCCATTGCGCGAGCGGAAACAAGATATCGCGGTTCTGGCGGAATACTTCCTGGAGAAGCATGCGCTGGAAGCGGGAAAACGAACGCCAGTATTAAGCCAGGAAGAGGAAGAACTTCTGCGGACGCATGACTGGCCGGGAAACATCAGGGAGTTGGGGAATCTTGCGCGGAAAATCGTGGCGCTCGGACAATCGCGAGCAGCGATGAGCGAATTACACAGGTCCGGTCAGGGGGGGAATAAAGCAGCGCCACCGGGCAGGAACGAGTCACTGAAGGTGGTTGCCAAGGAAGCTTCGCGGGTCGCGGAGCGGGAACTGATCTTGAAGGCGCTGGAGAGAACACATTGGAACCGCAAACAAGCAGCGAGAGAGTTGCAGGTCAGTTATAAGGCCTTGCTGTATAAAATAAAGCAGATGGAAGTAGACGGGCCCCAATTCAAGAGATTGCCGGGAGAAGAGTGATGAGAGCGTTGCTATGGATAGGGCTGGGGACGATGCTGCTGGGGGCCGGGAATATGCCGGCTCAGGATGCGGGCAAGAGCCCCAGTAAACCGGCGCAACCGGCGCCACAATCGGTGGGAGCAACTGATGCGAGCTATAAGATTGGCCCGCAAGACGTGCTGCGAATTGACGTGTGGAAAGAGGCGGAAATTTCAAGAGCAGTCCCGGTCAGGCCAGACGGGAAGATTTCACTTCCCTTGCTGAACGACGTGCAGGCGTCTGGATTGACGGCGATGGAGCTGGCAAACAACATCACCGAAGGACTGAAGAAATTCATCAACAATCCGCAGGTGACGGTGAGCGTGACCGAGATTAACAGCCGAAGAGTGTACGTAACCGGAGAAGTGTCGAAACCTGGCGCGTACCCGCTGTTGCCAAACATGACGGCGTTGCAAGCAGTAACGAGCGCAGGCGGATTCACGCAATTTGCGCGGACCAAGAATATCTACATTTTGCGGAACGAAGGCGGCAAGCAGACCAAGTATTCCTTTAACTACAACGATGTGGTGAAGGGCAAACGATCCGACGAGAATATCACGCTCCAGCCCGGCGATACGATCGTGGTGCCGTAAGAGGGCTTATGAAAAATCGTCTAATGATTGTGAAAGTTTCCATTTTGTCGGTGGCCTTGCTGTGGTTTGCAGGGGCGGGAAGGGCGCAGGATACCCAGCCACCGCAAGAGGATAAGCCTAAGCCGGCGGCCAAAACCTATGGACCGATCGGCACGGAAGATCAGGATCAGAACCAGACGCCGGCCGACACCTTGCAGCCGGATGAGCGGCCTCTGACCGGAATTCAGCAACCGACGGTGGGAACGCCGCTCGAGAGGCACAGCTATTGGGTGCCGGGGGTGTCTTATTACAATTTTCTTCAGTCGAATGGGAACACGCAAGGCGGCGGTAGCGGCTGGAGCTCGGATAATTATATCGCTGGAAATCTGAGCCTGCTGGAAAATTGGAGCCGGTCGCAGCTGATGCTGAACTATTCCGGTGGCGGAGCTTTCTCGACAGATTCTACCGTTGGAAATAATTGGTTTCAGCAATTCAGCGTAACACAGGCATTTAATTGGGAGCGCTGGCAACTGACATTGCTAGATGAGTTTGACTATCTTCCCCAGTCGCAATTCGGATTTGGTGCCGGTACGGGATTAATGTCGCCCGGCATTGGAGGCACCTTAGGAGTGCCGAGCACGGGCCTGGGAGGGCAGTTCAACCCGGGTCAGTCGATCTTCAGCGCGATCGGGCCGCGGTACACCAATACTGCCGGGGTGCAATTGAACTACGTGCTGAGCAAGAGGAGTTCGCTGACGTTTGGCGGAATTTACAGTATTTTGCGGTTTACGGACCCGGGCAATATCGAAAGCAATGATTATCTTGGCAATGTCGGCTACAACTATCAGATCAGCCGGTCGGATACGATCGGCGTGGTGTACCGGTATAGCGCTTATCATTACATCGGAACGCCACAGGCGATTGGCGATCAATCGATCCAGCTGGCTTACGGCAGAAAGATTACCGGCCGCCTGGCACTGCAACTTACCGGAGGGCCGGAAATCACGCACGTCCGGATGCCGCAAGGGACCGGAAACACGACCCGCTATGTGGCAGGTACGGGCAGCGCGACGTTGACGTATGCGCTTCCGAAAGGAAGTTTTTCGGTGAATTACTTTCACGGGGTGACGCCGGGAAGCGGAGTATTTCTGGGAGCGACTACCGACCAGGTTACGGCCACAGGTTCGCGAAGGTTGACGCGAGTATGGAGTGGAAGCGCAAACCTTGGATTTTCGAGGAACGAGAGTTTGAACGGCCAAAACAGCGGCCAGATCGGTCTTAATTCGAATTACGACACATTCTATGGCGGAGCTTCGCTGGCCCGGGCGCTGGGGCGGAACGCAAATTTTTCGCTGGGGTACACAGCTTACTATGAGCAGGCCAGCGGCGCGGTTTGCACCGGAACCAGTTGCGTACCGAGCTTTACGACTCATCAGATCTCGATAGGGCTGAGCTGGCATGCGCACCCGTTTGTGCTGCGTTAGGAAGTGGCGAAGAGCCGCTGAAGACTAAGGATCGACGGAGACGATCACCAGATCATGTACAAAAGCTTCTTTGGGTTGAAAGAAAACCCCTTCAACGTCAACCCGGACCCGCGCTATCTGTTTCTGACAAAGCAGATTGAGGAAGCACTTTCCGGGCTGATGTACGGGATCCAGACGCGCAAAGGATTCATCACCCTTACCGGTGAAGTGGGAACCGGGAAGACGACGCTGGTGAACCGTCTGCTGGACTGGCTGCACTTGAAGCGGACAAAGACGGCATTCCTATTCAATTCGCGGATGAACTCGAGCCAGTTGTTCGACTTTATTCTCGCCGAGTTCGACATTCAATGTGACAACCGGTCAAAAAGCCAGCAGTTGATGAAGTTGAACCACTGGCTGCTCGACAGATACCGCGCCGGAGAAACGGCAGTGCTGATCGTAGACGAAGCGCAAAATCTGACGTTTCCGGTACTGGAAGAGATCCGGTTGCTGACCAATCTGGAGACTTCGACGGAAAAACTGCTGCAAATCGTGTTGTCGGGGCAGCCAGAACTTGAAGATAAACTAAAGCTGCCGCAGTTGCGGCAATTACGGCAAAGAATTACGCTGCGCTGCAGGACAATGCCGATGTCCAACGAACAGACGCATGACTATATTCGGGAGCGTCTGCGCATCGCCGGAGCGCCAGCGCAGTCCACGATATTCTCGGCTAAGGCGATGGACGCGGTACATCTTTACTCCATGGGAATTCCGAGGGTAATCAATCTGTTGTGCGAACACGCGCTGATTAATTCATTCGTGGACCAAAAACAGGTTGTCGAGCCGAAAGTGATCGAAGATGTGGCGCGGGAATTTCAGCTGGACGAAGTAGAGCCGATCGCGCCGCCTGCCAGCGCCAGGCAGGATGGAGACGTGTTCCAGTCCGAGGCATTTATCCAGAACCTCGGAGAAGCGCTGTCGCGGTTTCGAATGAGCCCGTCCGTACCGACGACACGGGAAAGGAAATAGTGCAACGGACGAGGAAAGTGTGCGAGTGGGCGTGATTCTCGCTGCGTCCCATTGAGGATAAGCGTCATGGTGGCAAGTTCAGTCCAAAGCAAGAGCGAAGCAACGGCCCGCTGGATCAAGATTGACGCTGATGAATTCCGCCAGAAGTTTGACCGGCAAAGTTTCGAAATACAACATGAATTGGCGGACCATCCATTGTTCAAGCTTCCAGCGCTGGTGGAGCTGGCGGAGCGGACAAGGAAGCAACGACCGGACGATATTTATTACAACAACGGGGAAATTGACGTAAGCCAAAAGTGGATTCACAACCCCGATCATCCGTTTTCGCCGGCTGAGACGATTCACCGGATCGAAGAATGCTCGGCGTGGTTTATTTTCCGCGCGGCGCAGCGCGATCCAGAGTACCGGCTGTTTCTGGACAAAGGGCTGGCGGAAATCAAAGACCTGATCGGCGACAAGCTGGAACGGCAAATCATGGTGGAGGACATCATTATTTTCGTGACCTCGCCGAACCGGAAGACTCCGTACCACATCGATCGCGAATGCAACTTTCTGCTGCAAATCCGCGGGGAAAAGACGATTCACGTTTTCGACCAGAATGACCGGGAGATTCTGTCGGAAGAAGAACTGGAACGGTTCTGGTCTGTGGACTCGAGTTCGGCCGACTATAAAGCACAGATGCAGAGCCGGGCAAAATCGTATGTGATGTGTCCGGGTAGCGGAGTGCACATTCCGGTCAACGCTCCGCACTGGCTGGAGAACCACAACAACGTTTCCATCTCGCTAAGCGTTAATTTTCAATTCCGGGATTCATTGAAAGCAAATGCTTACCGCGCGAATTTCGTATTGCGGCGGCTGGGTATCAAGCCCACACCACCTGGGCGGTCGGAGTTGCTAGATTCAGTAAAATCGGCCGCCGTTGCTCCGGGAGTCTGGGCAACGAAAACCTACAGGAAGATGAAGAAGCACGCCTAACCTGGCAGATTAGACCGGCCCACAACATTTCGTGAGTTAAGATCCGGCTCGAAAATCGACCTTTCGGCGCAGTGCGCCAGGATCACGCTTCGAGAACTTTCAGTCGAGCTGCAATCGGTACCTGTTCTGAGATCAGCCTTAAAGGCATATTACGAGAGATTATTTTCCACCGTGGGCAGCGGGATGTTCCAAGGAGTGTACAGCAATTTTCAAGAAGCATTGCAGGCTGCTGCCGGGACCTCGAGAGTCGGTCTTAATCACGAAGGATGATCGAGCTGTACCGGGACTGTTTGGAGCGAGTGTATCCGGAGGATTATCCGGTGTTCTGTTGGTTGCGGCCGATCATAAGCGAAGCACAGCCGGATTTCGCGCGTTGCCGCAGCATCTGGTCCTGAATAAGGTGCCGCTGTACGACGGCGAGCCTTACGTTACACTGCAAAATGGAGGGTCGCTTTGCATGTATACAATCGCCACGAGTTCGTGAATTCGATCCATAAGTCGGGATACGAGCCAATGGCAGGTGCCCACGCGGCATGGTCGGATTCCCTGCCATCCCGAGGCGTCTTTCCCGTATCCAGCGGACTGTGTTTCCGAATTCGAAATAGGTGAGTCGGTTCCGCGTCATTCGAGCCACTGATCAACGCTGCAAATTGTCGCGAGAATGGCAGCGCCGTTCGTTGCAGGCGTTTGCGAAGATTGCCGGAGAACGCGAACTAAAGGGAACAGAATACGAGCAAACGAGAGCTAATTTGACGCAGACAATTGAGCCGGCGAGTCGAGGACTGAAGATTTTGCTTGTAGCGTTTTTCGTGCTTGTGCTGGTGACCACGCTAAACGCCGGTTTGTGGCCGTTTTCGTTCCACGCCGAAAACAACGTGACGTGGAATCCCGAACAGGCAGAATTGTTTTTTGGCGATCACGGAATGGTGATCAGCGGGGAGCCGTTTTCGGGGACGGCGACTGATGCGGCCAGCGGCTGCAGCATGGAAATCTTGCTGAAACCGGCGCGCGCCTCGGATGCCGGAACGATTCTGTCTTTCTACAATCCGCAAGCCTCCAGTTGGATTCAATTGCGGCAAAGTATAGACGACCTGGCGTTCACGCGCTCCTCCGGGCCAACCTACGATCACAAAAATCAGCGAAGCGTGTTCGTCGATCACGTCCTGCAAAAAGGACAGTGGATTCTTGTCACTGTGACCTCATCCGGCGGTGCGCTTAGTGTCTACGTGAATGGAACAATTCGCGAAGCGGCGAAAAATATTGACTTGCGCGGCGGAGATTTTGCGGGGACTTTGATCCTGGGAAATTCGCCCTATGGCAATTCAAGTTGGAGCGGGACAGTGCGCGGGCTAGCGCTTTATGACCACGCGCTGCTCTCTGGCGAAATCGCGCGCGATTATCGGGCATGGCAGAAGAACAAAGACGGAATTGTACCGAGCGACCCCACGCCCTTCTCTTTATACCGGTTCGACGAGGGAAGCGGAATGATTGTGCATGACCATGGAAAATCAGGCAGTAATCTGGAGATTCCGACAAATTATTTTATTATGCAGCCCGGATTTCTGGTTCCGTTCTGGCGAGAGTACCACGCGAACTGGGAATATGTTCAGGATCTGGCAATTAATGTATTCGGGTTGATACCGCTGGGATTTTGTTTCAGCGCCCTGTTTGCCTGGCGAATAGGAGTGAAGCGTTGCCTGCTGTTCGCGACGATACTCGGATTTTGCGTGAGTTTGACGATCGAGATTCTGCAAGCGTATATGCCAATGCGCGTCTCAGGCACCACGGACCTCATAACGAATACTTCCGGCACCGCTCTGGGAGCGTGGCTGTACTTGAACGCGCATGCGCAGGGATGGTTCGAACGGCTGGGACTGGTGCGAACGGCGTAAGTCACGGTTCACAGATCATTCAGGGGATGTCTGCGTTTGCGCGTTCGATGGCTTGTTGCAGCGCCTCGGCCAGGTCTTTCACAAACGGCTCCAGCAGCATGCCAGCCGGATAAACGGGCAAGACATGCACGTCGAGCGGTCCGAGGGCGATGCTGTCCCAGTTGACGCCTGGCTCCAGGTAGAGACCGTATTGATCTTTGGGGCGGAAATCAGCGATGCGGCCGAGATAGGGCTTGGGGAGGTAAGCAAGCGAAGCTTCGTCATTTACCTTCCAGAGGCGGGAAAGCAACTGGGACTCTGAAGTGTTGCTGACGGTATTCCCGCTGAAGCGAGAAAGAAGAAAACCCTTCCAGACCGTGGTGCGGCTTTGCAGGACTTTCCATTTCTCCCGCAGAAACCGGCGCATGCCGCGAAAATCCAGGAGCAAGAAATTTTTAACGTGAAAATAAATGCGCTCAACGTGATAGCGCAGGAGGTCGATCGAATTGCGCTTGCGCAGGCGCATCCAATTCACAGTGTCGAAGAGAGCGACGATAGCAACTTGCTGACCGCTGGAGCGCAACTGCTGAGCCATTTCGAGAGCGACGGTGCCACCGAGACAATAGCCGCCCAGATAGTACGGGCCGTGCGGTTGAACCTTCTTGATTTCCTCAACATACAGCGCGGCCATGGCTTCGATTCTTGGCAAGAGATCGCGCTTGCCATCAAGGCCCTGGGCTTGCAACCCGTAAAAAGGCTGGTCCGGGCCGAGACGGCGAGAGAGGTCGCGATAAATCAGAACGTTTCCACCGCCTCCATGCACGCAAAAGAACGGAATGCGCGAGCCGTTGGGTTGTATAGGAACCAGCGATGACCAGGAGTCGCCCGTATGCTGCTTCTCAACGAGGGCGGCAAATTCGGCGATGGTCTTGGCGTAAAACAAAGTGGAAATTGGAAGATGGATGTGAAAGACGCTGTCGATTTCGGCAAAAAGGCGGGTGGCGAGGAGCGAGTTTCCGCCCAATTCGAAATAGTCCTGATCGCGGCCGATGGGGCGAGCGGAGAGAACGTCTTCCCAGATCGTGGCCAATGTTCTTTCGGTTTCGGTTTGAGGAGCGGCAAATTCGTATTGCGGAGGAAGATTTTCCGACGCCAGAGGGGCTTGAGCGACGCGGGAAACATGAATCTCATCCAGTTTGATATCGGGCTGCGAAACGAAAGTTTCGAGAATCTGGAGATAGTCGGCGAGCACGTGCCGGATGGAATGTGGATCGTAAATATCCGGATTGTATTCGAGCTGGGCGCGAATACCTTCCTTTCGCTCAATCATACCGAGCTGCAATTCGAAAGGGATGCCGAGGCTGATGGTCGGAAGGGGCAAGATGGTCAACGGCCCTTGCTGGCGCGGCTGAAGAAAAGCCGTCTGGTAAAGAAAATAAAACTGGAAGATCGGCTTGCGGCCGTTGATGGTGCGCATTTTGACGCGATCGACGAGAATTTCGAACGGCAGTTCGGCGTGGCTTAAGGCACTGAGGTTTCCTTCGTTGACCCGCGTCAATACCTCACTAAGAGTGGGTGCACCGGAAAAATCCAACCGCAAGCACAGCGGGCCCGCAAAAGGTCCGATCAACCGCTCGGTTTCCTGGCGACGATTGGCGAAAGGAGAACCGACGATGAGGTCGTGCTGATTGGAAGAACGGGCGAGCAGGGCGCCAAAACCCGCCAAAAGAGTGGTAAACAAAGTGGAATTGCGGGATTGAGAGAGCTTTTTGAGCGCCCGGGTGAGATCGTCAGGGAGAAGCAAGGTTTCCAGAGCGCCGTGTGAGGCGGGACGAAGAGTGGGCGGACGGTCGCTCGGAAAATTGACGACCGGGAGATCGCCCTGGAGCTGTTTGGTCCAAAATTCGAGGTGTTCCCTGGCTTCTGCAGAATCCAGCCAGTCTTTGAGCCATGCCGAGTAATCACTGTATTGGATCGGAAGCGGGGGCAGCTCCGCAGTTTTACCGTTGGAAAGCTGGGCATACGCGGACCAAAGATCTTGCTGCAAAATTCGATTGGACCATCCATCAGCGAGAACGTGGTGGATATTCGTCAGCAGCACGAAGTCGCCGGGACCGAGAACGAATAGAAAAGCGCGAAAGAGGGGCCCGGTCGTCAAGTCGAGCGGTTTTAACGATTCCTCGCGAATCAAAGCGTTGAGGCGCTCTTCTCTTTCGATTTCCGGAGTGTTTTGCAAGTCGGCGACGGGAAGCACAAAGGGCTTGGCGGGCGAAACGATCTGAACGACTTCCTTGTCGATTTCCTCAAACGTAGTCCGCAATGTTTCATGCCGCCCGATCACGGCCTGAAAGCTCTTTTCAAGGGCCGGAACATCGAGCGGGCCGGAAATCCGGACCATCGCCGGCATGTGAAAAGCCGCGTTATTGCGTTCGATTTGAGATAGGAGCCAAAAGCGCTCCTGAACCGGGCTGGCGGGCATGGCATAGACGTCGGATTCGGCGGAACCCGTGGCGCGGACAGGCGACTGCAAATGCGCAGGAAGATTCTCGAGAGGCAAGTCAGAAAGCTTGTTGTGGGGACTCTGGGCAGCCGCCTCCAAAACTCGCTTGAAATTATCCAGAAGCGCGTTGGCAGTGGCGGCGCTGTAAAGACGAGTTTTATATTCCAGCGAAAGCCGCCATCCGGCTTCACGTTCAACCAGAAAGAAATTTAGATCGTATAGAGCACCCTGCGATTTTGACGGCATGGTGGACATTCGAATGCCGGAAAAATCGAAGTTGAAAGTAGCGGCGCGGCCATATTCGCGCTGGCAAATGAAATTGATGCGAAAAAAAGGTTCTTGAGCGGCATCCACACCGGGCCGCAAGGTCTTCACGACGGATTCAAACGACACATCCTGATTCGAGAAAGCTTCCCAAACCGCGTCGCGGACCTGCGGGAGAAATTCCTCGAATGTGGGGTCGTCGTCAATCTCAGCGCGAAACACAATGTGGTTTACGAACTGGCCGATGAGGCTCTCGAGTTCGGTGCGGTTGCGGCCGGCAAGGGGAGAACCGACAGACAAATCCCGTTCCCCGGTTAGGCGATGCAGAAAAGCCAGAAAAGCCGCGAGAGTAGTGATGAAAAATGTTCCGCCTTGCGAGTTGCTGTAGTCCCTTAAACGATCCGTCAGCGCGCGGGGCAGCAGATGAGAAATAATTTGAGCGTCGGTCGAAGCGCGATCGGCATCCGGAAAGTCCGGAATTATTTCCAGTCGGCGATAGCGGCGGAGCTTCTTTTTCCAGTAGGCGAGCTGCTGACCGATTTCTGGGCGGCGCGCCATCTCCTGTTGCCAGACGACGTAGTCGGCAAAGTGCACGGAAATAGGAGCAAGAGGATCGGATAAACCCTGAGAAAGAGCCGCGTAAAGCTGCTGCAGTTCTTCCATGATCAGACCGATGGACCATCCATCGCAAATGATCTGGTGGATGGTGAGGGCCAGGACGTAGCGCTGATCCTCCATGCGAATCAAGCCCACACGAATCAGTGGATCGTGGGAAAGTTCGAACGTCCGCCGCGCTTCTTCGAGCGACAGACGATCCAACTCCGCCTCGCGGCGCTCACCGGGAACATTTCGCAAGTCCGTCTGCTTGAGCGAAACGGCTAAAGATGCGCCGATGAGTTGGAGCGGATGGCCGTCAATTTCTTCAACATTGGCGCGAAGAATTTCGTGACGAAGAATAATTTCGTTGACCGATTTTTCAAGTATGAGTGGATCGACTGAGCCAGCCAGATTGATGCGAAAAGAACCGTTATAAATCGTGGAAAGCGGATTGGACTTACAAGCCAGCCAAATTCGCTCCTGGGCAGGAGAGAGTGGAAAAGCATAGGTGTCGGGCGAAGCGTGCGAATTTCCGTCAGGAGAACCCGCGCCGACTTCGGACAAATCCAGTTCCCTGGGATCGTGCAACGGGGTCAAAGGTCGATTACTCCATGTCGTCTAGCGAACCAACCGGTATCTGGAGCGTGAAACCGGAGCCAGAACCGGCGCCTGCGACGCAGTGCCGCGGGTTTTATCAAGCTCAGCCAAGATGCCGCTAATGGTGCGGAATTGCAATATCTGACGAGGCTTGACGTCCAGGCCGGCTTTGTTGGCGCGAGCGACGATTTGAAAAACGTGCAGAGAGTCTGCGCCGAGTTCGAAGAGATTGTCATTTATGCCGACCTTTTCAAGCCGCAAAACTTCCGCCCAGATGTCGGCCATTTGCTTTTCTGTTGCGTTGCGCGGCTCGACGTAGGAAGTTGCGCGCGACTGGTTGGCCCAGTCAGGCGCGGGAAGAGCTTTGCGATCGATCTTGCCGTTGGGAGTGAGCGGAATGGCGGTGATGGTGATGAAGCCGGCGGGAACCATATAGTCAGGCAAGGTTGTGAGCAAGAAAGTACGGAGCTGACCCGCGGCCGGAGTTCCACCGGCGTTCGGAAGGAGATAAGCCACGAGGCGTTTATCGCCGGGAACGTCTTCGCGAACGACGACGATGGCTTGCTTTACGGACGGATGCTGGGCAAGGGCGATTTCAATTTCACCAAGCTCGATACGGAAGCCGCGCAACTTGATTTGGCTATCCAAACGACCGAGGAATTCCAAATCGCCTGACGGCCGACGCCGGACGAGGTCGCCGGTGCCATATATGCGCGCGCCGGGAGAATCGCGGAATGGATCGGGCAAGAACCGTTCCGTCGTCAGATCCGGACGCTTGTAATAACCGCGCGCGACTCCGTCTCCACCAATGAAGAGTTCGCCGGGAACGCCCATGGGGACGAGTTGTGCATTGGAGTCGAGAACATAAAACTGAGTGTTGTCGATCGGCGGGCCGACAGTTACCGGGCCGGTGCCAGGAAGAACCTGAGAAGTGGCCGACCAAATTGTTGTTTCGGTCGGGCCATACATATTCCAGAGAGGAACATCGCAGGCGAGAATGCGATCGGCAAGATCGCGCGACAGCGCTTCCCCGCCGCAGAGAGCGGTAAATTTCGGAGTGCCCTTCCATCCGGCTTCCAGAAGGAGGCGGAAAGTGATGGGAGTGGCCTGCATCACCGTGGCGTTGGTACGAGTTAGGAGGCTGAGGAGTTGGCGGCCGTCGCTTGCGGTCAAACGGCTGGCGAAGATGAGTTTTGCTCCGGTGATGAGCGGCAGATAAACTTCGAGCGCTGCGATGTCAAAGGAAATGGTGGTGACCGCGACCAGGACATCGTTTTCGGTCAAGCCAGGCTTTTTCGCCATTGAATTGAGGAGGTTCACCACATTTTGATGCGTGACGACTACACCCTTCGGCTTGCCGGTCGAGCCGGAAGTGTAAATGGTGTATGCAGCGCGAGAAGGATCGGCGTCTAACCGGGGATTGGTTTCGCTTTCCTTTTCGATGCTATTCGAATCCCGGTCCATGCAGACGATGCGAGCGTCTGACGTGGGAAGATCGGGCAGCAGCCTGGCTTGAGTGAGAATCAAAGGGACCGCGGTATCTTCGAATACGAATGCAAGACGTTCGCGCGGGAATGTCGGGTCCAGAGGAACGTAGGCCGCGCCGGCCTTCCAGGAACCGAGCAGAGCGACGATCATTTCGGCCGAACGCTCCATGTAGATTCCGACCAAATCGCCGGGCTGCACACCCAGTCGGCGAAGATAATTCGCCAGCTGATTGCTACGCTCGTTCAATTGCTGATAGGTGAGCGCCTGTTCCTCAAATTCGAAAGCAACTTTGCCTGGAGTTCTGGCGGCCCGATCTTCGAAGAGTTGGTGCACGCATTTCTCGCGCGGATAGTCAGCATCGGTTTGATTGAGTGCGTCAAGCAGATGTTCGCGATCGCCGGCTGAAAGAATGGACAAGCGGGAGATTTTTTCCGACTCGTTCGCGGCAAAGCTCATGAGGAGCGATTCGTAACAGTCAAGCCAACGGGCGACTGTCGATTCGTCGAGCAAGGCAGTGTTGTAATCGAGGTCGAGCGTGAGACCGTCTGTACTCTCGACAACGTTCAAGAACAGATCGAAATTGACAAAACTTTTTGGATTGGAATCCACTTCGGCGCGCAGGCCGGAAAATTGCACGCCTGCGCCAACTCTTTCCAGATTGAATTGGACTTCCATGAGCGGGAGGCGGCTGGGATCGCGAGGGATAGCCAGTTTACGCACCAGCCGCCCGTAGGTGTAATTCTGATGGTCGTAGGCGTCCAGAAGCGTCTGGCGCATCTGCTGAAGGAAATCCGACATAGCGAGGTCATTTGAAAACTTGCCCCGCAGCGGAACGAAATTCACGCAATGGCCGACCAGAGTGCGATCATCGACCAGGGTCTGCCCCGCGGCGGGAATACCGACCACGATGTCGTCCTGGCCGGAAAGGCGGCTGAGCAAAGCGTGAAAACCAGAAAGCAGAGTTATAAAAAGAGTGCACTTCTGGTGAGCGCCCGCCTTTTGGATGGCCTTGTAGGTTGCGGCATCGATTTTTTTGCGAAAGGTTGCGCCGTCGAAGCCCTTTAGGGCCGGGCGGGGCCGGTCGATCGGAAGATTCAAGGATGGCGGAAGCTGCGCAAATTGTTTTGTCCAGTAGGCTTCGTTCTCGGCGCCTTCCTGGCCGCGGAAGTGGCGTTCCTGGTCGCAAGCGTAATCGCTAAAGCTCATATGCGAATCAAGCTGTGCCGCTTCTCCGGAGAATTCCGCACTGTAGAGACGTGACAGCTCGTCAAGAAAGACGTTTGTTGACCAACCATCGAATACGATGTGATGGGAAGTAAAAACGAAGACGTGATGATTCGGCGCAAAGCGGAAGAGAGTAGCGCGAACCAGCGGACCTTTTGTGAGATCGAACGGATCGCGCGCATCCTTTGCTATCCAATCGTCGAAGCGTTTCTGACGTTCGGTAGCTCCAAGTTGCGACAAGTCTATGAGCGGCAAGTCGAGCGAGAGCAAGGGAGCGAAAAATTGTTTGTCGCCGTCAAGGGCGAATGTCACTCGCAATGCATCATGGCGCGCGATAAATGCATTCAAGCTCTTGCGCAAAATGGGTTCATTCAGTTCGCCGCGCAAGTGCAGGGAGAACGATTCGTTGAAGCTGCAGTTGGCCTCGGTGCTGAGCTGGGCTGCCAAGAGGATTTCGAGCTGTGATTCTGTTAAAGGAGCCTCAGTAAGGCGGGATCGAAGCACTGCCACAGTTTCAGCCTCCAATTCAGGGGTCGGAGCGACTTGCTGTGGCTGGGGAAGAATGCCGCCGCTTTGCATTTCAGCGATGGTCTCGCCAAAAGCGCGGACGATGCGATCGATGTCGGCGTCCGTGTGTTCGGTCGTCAAAAAGCACGGGAAGTTTTCCAGTACGTGAACACCTTTCTCGCGCAAGCTGAAAAAAAAGAGGCTGCCGAAGCGGAAATCGGGCGGGAAGCTGAAATAGAAGATGCTAGCGAATTGTTCGACGTGAGTCGGAACCTGATTTTGTTGCAGAAGCCCGTTCAGGCGTGCGGCGAGCGAAGCGGTTTGCGCCGTCAATTTTTCCTGAAGTGCCGTGCCGGATTGTTTCAGGTGAAGCAAAACAGCCTTGCATGCGGCCATCGCCAGCGGGTGGCGCACAAAAGTTCCAGCCATGAAAGTGACGCCGACTTCGGGATACGAGTCGTCACCGTACTGCCAAATGCCGCCGTCGAGCGCGTCCATGTACTTGGCTTTACCTGCGAGCACGCCGATGGGCATACCGCCGGCAAGAACTTTTCCGTAAGTGGCGAGATCCGCACGAATGTCGAATAGCGCCTGGCACCCGGCAGGATGTACACGGAAGCCGGTGACAACTTCATCGAAAACGAAGCAAGTGTCAGAGGCTTCGGTAATTTTGCGGAGCTCCTTCAGAAATGCGACCGGCTGCAGATTTGGATGGCGGCTCTGCACCGGTTCAACGATAACTGCTGCCAGATCTTTCGCATTCTTGCGGATCCACTCCAGGGAATCGTCGGTTCCATATTCGAGAACCACCACATTGGCGGCTTTTTCGCGGGGAATGCCGGGGGCGCTAGGAACCGAGAACGGCTCACCGTTCTTCTTGAAGCCTTTTACCAGCACTTCGTCGAACATGCCATGATAGTCGCCAGCGAAGAACACAATTTTGTTGCGGCCGGTAACGGTGCGCGCCACACGCATCGCGGCAATGACGGCTTCAGAGCCGGTGTTGCAAAAAGTTGCCCGCTCGTTGCCGGTCATTTCGCAAAGAGCTGCAGCCACTTCGCCGGCAAGGATGGTCTGCGGTCCGATTTCGAAGCCTTGGTGCAATTGTTTTTCGATCGCGGCTTCGACAAATTCCGGACGGTGCCCGAGCATAATTGGTCCGAAGCCATTCAGAATGTCTATGTATTCATTTCCGTCGATGTCCCACAAGCGCGAGCCTTTTGACTTGGTGGTGATGATCGGATAGACCATCTCTTTCCATTGGACGCGGAAACCCGAGACGACACGAGGATCGGCGAGAACGCCGCGGTACTGCTGGGTCTTGCTTTTCGAGCTTGGGGTCTTGCCTGTGTATCGTGCGATCAGGTCGCGAATATATTTTTGCTGAGGTTCGGTAAGTTCGTCGCTGGCGCCTTTTTGCAGCGGCTTGAACGGTACATAGCCTTTGAGCTCTCTGGCATCTTCGCTGTGCTTTTCAGCGGACAAAGCAGCGCTCTTAGTCTGTACGAGCGGCTGAACCGGAATAACGTCGGCCGGATTTGGAGGGGCGACGGTGGGAATCGGAGCGCTGCCCTGCACCGCGGCAAGCTGTTGCGTAAAGAGCTGATTCATCGCGTGCAATTGATCGCGGAGCAATTGCTCAATTGCGCTGGACGACGCGGTAAGTGAGGATGTTTGCGGGGCATGGGCGAGCACTGAAGGCACTGAAATCGCAGCAACCGAACTAACGGCGCGCGACGCCGGGGCTGGTGCGGATTCCTGAAAGGCTTCGCAAGGAAGCTTCTCGTCCAGGTGATTTGCGAGGGCTTCGATGGTTGGGAGATCGCCCAGCAATTGCCGGAAAGTAATTTTGCAATTGAATTTCGACTGGAGAGCCTGTGTAACTTGCGTGAGGAAAAGCGAATCGAATCCCAAGTCAAGGAATGTTGCGGCGTACTCCTTCTCAGAAATGGAAACGCCGGAAAGATCCTGAAAAAGTTCACTGAGCATTCCGCAAAGTCTTTGGGAACGCGGCATCAACGGGCTGGGGGATTGAGGCACAGGGCTCACGGCTGAACTCTCCTCCGTTCGAGACATTTCTGCCGGATTGTTCATCACGGCTTGCGACGGCTGATACTCGCTGACGACGTCACTGATTTGCGGCTCGGGGGATGCGAGCCAAAAGCGCTTACGTTCAAAAGGATAAGTTGGGAGCGATACGCGGAGCCGCGTTTCGCCGGAATGCACCGCGGCCCAGTTGAGGGGGACGCCTGCGAGCCACATTGCTCCGATCGCAGAAGCGAGGCTTAGCGCATCGCCTTGGCCTGAAAAACCATCAGAAAGCGTAGAAATAATGCTGGTGCTCTGCGCGTTGACTTTTTGTTGACGGGCAAGAGTGGCAAGAACGTTGCCAGGCCCAATTTCAAGCAGTACGCCTGAAGTCTTCAGCAATTCCGAAACTCCGGCGGAAAATTGCACGGGACGCCGGAAATGGCGGGCCCAATAATCAGGATCGGAGGTTTCGGCGGCCTTGGCCCAGGTCCCGGTTACTCCAGAAATGTAAGGGATGCGGGGGGCGTTCAGCTTGATGCTGCGAATTTTTTCCGTGAACGGCTTGACGATAGGCTCCATCATCTTGGAATGGAAAGCATGCGACGTCACAAGCCGGCGCGAGACAATTCCTGCGGCTGTCAACTTTTTCTCAAACTGCTCCAAAGCCGGGCGCGGGCCAGCCACCACCGAAAGGGACGGGCCATTGATGGCTGCGAGGTCGAGTTCGGGCTCAATTGCAAGACGAGTACTTACTTCTTCCGCCGGCAGTCTTACGGAGAGCATTCCCCCGGACGGCAAATCCTGCATCATGCGGCCGCGCGTGGCCACAATTGCAAGCGCATCTTCAAGAGTGAAAACCCCAGCGAGGCATGCGGCTACAAATTCGCCAATGCTGTGGCCGAGCATCGCTTTCGGCTGCACGCCGAAGCTCATGCAAAGTTGAGCAAGCGCGTATTCGACGGAGAAAATCGCCGGCTGCGCGACGATGGTGTCTGTGACCCGGCGGCGCGTTTCCTCTGAAACACCGTCAGCGGGATAGAGCAGCGTGCGAAGGTTTTCGCCCAAATGCGGTGTGAGAATTTCCGCGCAGTGATCGATGGCTTCGCGAAAAACGGGTTCTGAATCGTAGAGCTCGCGGCCCATGTTTGGGTATTGCGAGCCCTGTCCCGGGAAAAGAAAACTAATGTCCGGCGCGGCTCCGGAATGGACACGATTTTGGACGCGCTTCGGATCGGGCTTAATGAGCGCGCGGACTGCGTCCTGAATGTTGTTCGCTGAGACGGCACGGCGATAAGCAAAAGACCGGCGCCCGGTTTGCATGGTCCATGCGGTATCGGCGAAATCGGTATCCGGACCTTCGGCAAAAAACCTGGCAAGATCTGCTGTGGCTTTATCAAGCGCGGCTGCTGAGCGAGCTGAGAGCAGCAGCACCTGCGCGGGGCGAGCGGGACGCTCCGACGCAATGGCGGGCGCTTGTTCCAAGATCACGTGCGCGTTGGTTCCCCCGACGCCGAAGGCGCTCACGCCAGCGCGGCGCGGAATGCCATTCGAGTTCCAGTCGGCGAGCTGCGTGTTCACGCGGAACGGACTATTGGCTAGATCAAAATTGGGATTGGCCTTGCGAAAATGTAGTGTCGCCGGGAGCTTCCCGGTTTTTACAACGTGAGCGGCGTGAATCAGCCCGGTAACGCCCGCAGCCACGTCAAGGTGTCCCACATTGGTCTTGGCGGACCCAACCACACAAAACTGTTTCGCAGAAGTATGCGCACGAAACGCCTGCGTCAGCGCGGCAAGTTCGATCGGGTCGCCCAACGGAGTCGCCGTTCCATGCGCTTCAACGTAGCCGATCGTGGACGGATCGACTCCGGAAGCGGCATGGGCCAACGCGATAACTTGCGCCTGTCCCTCGACGCTGGGTGCAGTGTAGCCAACTTTGGCGGAGCCATCATTGTTGACGCCGAAGCCGCGAATCACAGCGTAAATATGGTCGCCGTCAGTGAGAGCATCGTCGAGGCGCTTGAGCAACACAACTCCGCAGCCACTTCCGAACACCGTTCCTTGCGCGTCGGCATCGAAGGTTCGGCAATGTCCGTCGGCGGAAACCATTCCGCCGTCCTGATAAAAATAACCGCGCTTCTGCGGAAAGGAAATGGAAACAGCTCCGGCCAGCGCCATATCGCTCTGGTAGGTAAGAAGACTCTGGCAGGCCTGCGTGACTGCGAGGAGCGATGTCGCGCATCCGGCCTGCATGGTGAATGCTGGGCCGCGCAAATTGAGTTTGTAAGAAACGCGGGTAGCCAGAAAATCGAGGCTATTGCCCATCATGGCGAGGTAATTGCCAACCTGATAGTCGCCCGTGAATTGTCCAATGAATCCCGGCGCGGCACATAACTTGGCGAGGAAATAGGTCGACATGCTCATGCCTGCATAAACGCCGATGGCGCCGGAATACGCCGCGGGATCATAGCCTGCGTCTTCGAGCGCTTGCCAACAGGATTCGAGCATGAGGCGGTGTTGCGGATCCATTAATTCGGCTTCGCGGGGATAAATGCCGAAGAATTCAGCGTCGAACAGGTCGACGTCGTCGAGAACGGATCGCGAACGAACGTAATTGGGCTGCTGCGCAAGTTGCGAAGCGTTTGGAATTTCAAGCTCTTCAACGCGGAAGTGCGAAATGGCTTCGACGCCGTTGAGCTGGTTGCGCCAAAATTCAGCAATGCCGTGCGCGCCGGGCAAGCGGCCAGCCATTCCGATGATTGCCACGCCGTCGAGGCGCGCTTCTTGTGACGCGGGCGCGCTCATGAAGTCATTTCTTTCAGCAGACGCTTTTTGGAGAGCGCCTCGCGTTGCTTTTTGGCCTGTTCCTGCGCAGCGGCGAAAGTTTGCATTTTGGGAGCTGATTCGCCGAGGTGTCGGGCCAGCGAACGCACCGTGACATATTCAAAGAGATCGGTGATCTGAATTTCGCGCTGCAGGAGTTTTTGCATCTGCGAGTGGACGGCTACCAGCAAGAGCGAATCTCCGCCCAAATCAAAAAAATTTTCGTCCAGCCCGACGCGCTGCGCGCGCAAAACTTCTTTCCACAAAGCGGCAAGCTTTTCCTCGAGGTCTGTTCCTTTCGGAAGGTGCGGCGCGGATTCGTCCACTTCGCTTGGCGCCGGAAGCACGCCACGATCGATTTTTCCATTCGGAGTGAGCGGCAACGCGTTCATGAATACGAAAGCTGTTGGGAGCATGTACGCCGGAAGCTTCGCGGACAGAAATGCTTTGAGCTGCTCGGCGGGCGTCGGACGCTGAGGGTCGCCAACGTAGTAGGCGACCAGGCGCTTATTGCCGGCGGCATCGGTCGCCACATTGACGCATGCCTGTCTAACCGCGCGGTGCTGCAAGAGGACCGTTTCGATTTCGCCCAATTCAATGCGGTGGCCGAGGATTTTAACTTGCGTGTCGCTGCGGCCAAGAAACTCGAGCGTACCATCGGGTTGCCAGCGCGCCAGGTCGCCGGTGCGATAGAGACGCGCACCGGGATCACCGGAGAACGGATCGTCCGCAAATTTCTCCGCTGTTAGTTCCGGCGCGTTCAGGTAGCCGCGGGAAACTCCATCTCCGCCGGCGCAAAGTTCGCCGGCCTCGCCCAATGAAACCGGCTGCAGGTCAAGGTTCAGGATATAGACGAAAGTGTTCGAAATCGAACGGCCAATCGAAACGGAATTCGGAATTGCGTCTCCGTGCCGCATCGAGTGGCAACAGGTGAACGTTGTGTTTTCCGTGGGGCCATAGCCATTGATGAGCGTGAGGTGCGGAAGATCCTCGAGAACTTTGCGCACGTGAGTGCAAGACAGCGAATCGCCGCCCGCAAGGAGTTGGCGCAGCGGGCGCAAATCTTCCAAGCGTTGATCAACGAAAAGATGAAAGAGACCGGCCGTGAGCCACATCGTCGTAACTTTGTGTTCGCGAATGTGATCGCCAATTTCCTGCAGCGAAGGGGGCTGCGGAGGCATGATTACCAGGGTTGCTCCGTGCAACAGCGCGCCCCAGATTTCAAAGGTCGAAGCGTCGAATGAAATAGGAGCCAGCTGCAGAAAGACTTCGTCTGGACCGAAACGACAGTAGTTGGTGTTGAAGACCAGGCGCACAATCGAACGGTTCTCGATCATTACACCCTTCGGACGCCCAGTTGAGCCTGAGGTGTACATTACGTAGGCCAGGCTCGAAGCTGTGGCGGGAGATTGCGGATTCTGCTCGTCGTGAGGGAAAACCTCGGATGGCGCTTGGTCAAGCAAAACCGTGGAGACGCTGCGCTTTCCCGTAATCGAGGATGCCAACGATTTCTGCGTCAACATGACGGAGACTTTCGTCTCCATGATCATGAATTCAATGCGTTCGGCGGGATATGTCGCGTCAAACGGAACGTATGCAGCGCCGGCCTTCAGGATTGCGAGCATCGCTACAATCATTTCCGGCGAGCGCTCAACGCAGAGGCCTACCAGCGACTCTGTACCCACTCCCATGCACAATAGCCGACGTGCAAGCAGATTGGCGCGTCGATTGAGTTCGCTGTAGCTGATGTTTGCGTCGCGAAAGCTCAGAGCAACTCTGTCGGGAAATTCTGCGCTTACTTGCTCGAACAGAGCTGCAACGGTTTTTTCCCGGGGATAGTCGGTGCACGTACCTGCCCACTGATCGAACGGAGGCGTCAGCCTTTGCGTCGCAGTTTGTTCCGTCGCGATGAGACGGTTGTCAGTCATCGCGGCTGGCCCGCCAGTTCCGCAGGTCGTCGTTGCGGCAAAAGGATTTCCTTTTCTCCAAAAAGCCGTTCGGCGATGATTCCCCGGCTGCGGCAATCTTCGATCAGCCGATTCGATTCGACGATGGGCTTGGACGTTTCGGTGTACTTCACGCTCATCACGTAGTTCAGCCAGGGTTCCTGGCCCATCGCATAGACATACACTTCCTTACAGTGAAACTGATCGACCATGGCCTTGGCGCGCTCGAAATCAGAACCAGCCAAACGTCGCGAATGATCTTTTTGGCGTTCGATACGCTGCGTAACCAATGGGCCATAAATCCAACTCATCGGCGCACCGTTACATTCCATCCCGACAAACAAGACCTCCACATCGCCGGCTTGTTCGTGCACATGTTTGTAGAGTTGCGGTTCGATGTTGCAGGAATCGGCAGCGAAGAGCAGACGGTGGCCGTTGGCTTCGACCCGCCACGCTGCTTTGGTCTGGACATTCAAGTCGCCATGTTCTCCCAGAAAGGGCAGAGCCATAATGGAACCCTTTTCGAGCTGAATGTCTTCCATTTCGCCAAGCTCAATCACGTTGTGGAACCCGCACTGCTTGAGCAACAGGCGCAGCGAGGGATCTTGCAGGGCGCCGCCTCCATTGCGCGGAACCACAATGTTGCGAATGCGATGGCGCAGCTGCAACAGCGTTTCGAAAAGAATGTGGTCCTGATGGTTGTGGGTAATTAAAACGTAGTCAATTGCCGGCGGCAAATCTTCGTAGGCGTAGCGAGAGATGTCGCTCTCGTAGGTATAGCTCAATACCGGATCGAGAAGAATGCTGACTCCGGCAGTCTCCAGCAAGATGCAGGCGTGTCCGAAATATCTCCAGCGCGCAGCCGAGCCCTCATACTTCGCATATGGTTTCGGAGGCTCCGATGTAAAAAAAGTCCGAAAGCGCTGTGCTTCTTCTCCCTTGAGACCGAAAGCATCTCGAATTTCTTCGAACGGCGCGGGCGTGCTCTTCATGCGAAAGAGTTGATCGTATTTTTCGCTGGCAAACGGGAAATTGAGTTGAACGGAATTTCCGTTGGCGAGTCGCGGGGTACTCAGTACGAAGGGCCGGTCGTCTCCGGAAATTTCCGAGAGCACCACGCTCTGCATCGATGGGTCGTAGAACTGGCTACGGTAGAGCAGAGGTTCAATCAGACGAAAGGACGGTTGATTATTTAGGTCGTACACCAACTCAACGTACCCTTGCAGCGCCTTTGGGACTTCGGCATATAAGTTTTCCAGACTGAAACCCGCAGCTTTCTGCCGAAGCAGTTCATCGAGTTCAGCGAGGGCGCCGGAGAGCTGCAGCAGCTTGCCGCGTTGCCGCAAAGTGCGCTCGCGAAGTTGTTTGACGCCTTCCACGGCATCGCCGCCGACGTCCATAAATGGGCCGCCCAGTAGAGCGGGATTCTTGACCGCTGCAGCGTGCGTCTGCGGCGCAGCAATGTAGGACTCCATAATGCGAAGGTGGCGTTCGGTTAGATTGCGTGCGGCGGTTGCGGGCGGAATCAAATGCGCCCAAGCATACCAACCGTCCACCAATGGCTCCGCCATTATGTTGGTGCGTAAGAATAATTTGTCGCTTTTCATGTCGCTGCGCCAACCTACCTCAGGGTTCGACCTTAGATCTGAGCTAGCTTCAGCGAAAGTGTCGAAGTCAGACTAGGTTTTGACTCGATCCGAACACTCGAAAAGGTGCAAGTCGTGGGCCACTTTATTGCCCATCTATGTTATTAAAAATAGGTCGCTTACGGCGATTATTTGCAGATTCTTGGCGCTGGGACGTTACCCGGAAGTGGCCGCGAGGAAACGTTTTTCCTACATTTCCCCAAAGTCTGTTGACAATCACACTCGGGCAAGATGGTATCGCGAGAGAAAACCGAGAGCTTAGATTAGTCAGATTATTGATAATAAAAGACTTGATTTGAGGCTTGATGAGTCGAAAGTACGTCCAGGAAGGTGTGCACGAAAAGACACTACGACTTTGCATCTGCGCGGCCGCTAGGTTAGACTTCTCTGCCGCGCGATACCCGGATGGAATGGATCCCGACAAAATTATGCCCCCCTCTTGAAGTGAATGAGCTTCATTTGTGGCGAGTTTGTCTTTCGGACCTAGCCACGAAAGTTAGCCAGTTGCGTTTGCTTTTAAGTGAGGAGGAGCAGGCTCGAGGCGATAGGTATATCCGTTCTGCGGACGGCGTCAGGTTCATGGTTGGCCGGGCCGTGTTGCGTCTGATTTTGGCGCAGTATCTGGGCCTAAAGCCTGGCGAAATCGTTATCACTATTGCTGAGTTTGGGAAACCATACGTCTCTAAGCCAATCAATATTAATGACTTAACATTTAACCTGTCGCATTCAGGGGAGATGTGTCTGTTGGCGGTAAGTCGCGGCAGAGAAATTGGCGTTGACGTTGAGAGACTTCGCGACGACGTAGCGGTAGAGGATCTAGCGACAAGGTACTTTTCCAACGAAGAGATCGCCGAACTGCAAGCCCTGCCCAATGCTTTACGTCGGCTGGGTTTTTTTCTTTGCTGGACTCGCAAGGAAGCTTATGTGAAGGCCAAGACCTTGGGGCTTCAAATACCGCTCGACCAATTCTCAGTATCGCTGACACCCGGCCAGCCAGCAAAGATCCAAGGCACGGAAGCAGGCGGATGGACAATAATGTCACTCGAGCCCGGACCGGGCTACGTCGCAGCGGTGGTGTCCGAAGGCTCGATAATCTCCGTAAAATACTGTGATTACGTGAGTTAGAGGTCTCCCAGATCCTACCTTGGACCAGAGAGTCGCCCTAGCATGGTTCAAATCTCAATAAAAGACACCATAGAAAAATGGGCTGTCTTAGGGTGGTGTAGGTATTGAATAGACATGGGGAATCTGTTCACCTACAGGTGTAAGGCTTTTGTTTGCAGTTGGTTAAGATCATTCAGAGGGCCGGAAAAAAACTTCCCTATAAGTCCGGAAGGGGTTTGCAACAATAGGGCACGGGTTTTCTCTCGTCACCGGAATTTCGCAATGATCGCTTGTCAAAATATGCGACGGGTTTCCGTAAGAGACTTAGTTTCAGCTACATAGATCGAGCAGTGACGGCGCGCGAACGAGAATTAAGGCCTGTGGTTCTGGCAGGTGAATTGCCCATACGATGGGAGTCCTCGTACCAATGGGGCTTTTGTGGCGGTAGCCCATCGCGAGGGTTGTAAGGGGTTTTCTTGGAGAGTGCATTGAGCTTGGAGACTTCTTCGGCGCATTCAGTGCAAGGGCTGCCGTGGTACGCACTGCAGTGCTGGGTTCGCAAGGAATCCTTGATTGTGACTCAGTTGGAAACGCAAGGATTCGACTGCTTCCTCCCGAAGTACAAAAGCGTACGTGAATGGTCTGATCGAAAGAAGGAAGTCGAACAACCGCTTTTCCCGGGCTACGTCTTTTGCCGATTCGAGTATTCGCAGCGCCGCCCAATCGTAGTCACGCCGGGGGTTTTGCAAGTCGTTGGTTGCGGGCGTACGCCGATGCCGGTCGAACAACGCGAAATTGAAGCGATCCAGTTCGCGATTGCTTCTGAAGTGCCCACCCAGCCATGGCCGTACCTTGCGATCGGGGAACGGGTGCGGATACATACGGGAAAGTTAAGCGGTCTGGAAGGAATTTTGGTGAATTTCAAGGGCAATCATCGGGTGGTCTTATCTGTGTCTTTGCTGCAGCGTTCGGTGGCGCTCGAAGTGGACCTGGCTTGGGTCACTTCTCTTGAAAAGAGAAGCGAAATGAAGGTTCAGCCAATCACGACCGGAGCCAGGGTTCGAGTTACTGGGTAACAAGCCGCGGTTGGAAAAAACATCAGGGATAGCGAAAGACAGGCCATGAGTGTACTGAGAACGGATTTACAGGCGAAAGAGAGCATGAAGCGACTAAATACAGACGCGCATATGACGCTCGAAAAGGGCAGTGTATCCTCTGGCCGTATCGTTCTGCACGAGGACGCGTTTGTATCCATGCTGTACCTTGAGCGGAGGCGCGCGGAGCGCGCGCAGAAGCGGTTTGTGCTGATGCTTGTCGACGTGAAGCCGGCAATTTCGGACGGACAGAAGAACCGCACTTTGGCCAAAGTGACGAACGCCTTGCTGAAGGTTACGCGGGAAACCGATATCGTAGGCTGGTATCTTGAGGATCACCTGATTGGAGTGATCGGCACGGAAGTCGGGACGGCAAAGCCGAAAACGGTACAAAACAGAATGTTAGAAAAGGTAAGGGCCGCATTCATTGAAGCCCTGACGCCGGAAAAGGTTTCGCAAATCACTGTGTCGTTCCACTTCTTCCCGGAGGAATGGGAGGAGAATGGCGCGGACCATTCCGCGAACATCACGCTTTATCCCGACCTGTCTCGCAGACAAGAATCCCGCAAGTTTGCTTTGGGTGTAAAACGCGCCATGGACGTTGTCGGCAGCGCCGCTGCGCTGGTACTGCTTTCGCCGGTTTTTGGAGCGGTGGCGTTGGCAATCAAGCTCACATCAAAGGGGCCAGTCCTTTTCAAACAGGAACGTTTGGGGCAGTACGGAAAGAAGTTTACGGTTCTGAAGTTCCGTTCGATGCGTACCGACTGCGATGCAAAAATTCACGAAGAGTACGTAAGTCAGTTCATCGCCGGGCAGGTAAAAGGCACAACCCATGATGGCGAAAAACCGGTATTCAAGATTCAAGAAGATCCAAGAGTGACTCCGGTAGGACACTTTTTGCGCAAGACCAGTCTCGACGAGTTTCCGCAGTTCTGGAACGTGCTGGTCGGGAACATGTCGCTGGTTGGACCGCGTCCGCCAGTTGCTTATGAGTACAAGGCATATGACCTATGGCACCGTCGCCGCGTCCTGGAGATTAAGCCTGGGATCACGGGCTTGTGGCAGGTTGAAGGTCGCAGCCGCACACGATTCGACGAAATGGTGCGCTTGGATTTGAAATACGCACGCGGCTGGTCTATCTGGCTCGACGTCAAAATTCTTCTGCAAACGCCCGGTGCGGTCTTGACGGGTGAGGGCGCTCACTAACTTCGTCTGCTTCCTTTCCGCCGAATGCATCGAACGCCCATGGAAACAAGTCGCTATAGCTGTAGTTGCCGATGGAACAGCGCCCTCTTCTCCCCGGGAGGATGCTACCGGACAGCGATGGGCGCCTTGTGGAGACTGCTGATTTAGCAGCTGCTCTCGGCAGGAGAAACCTGGCTAGTGCGCCGTTCGAAATCTCAAGGAGCCTTATGATCAGGATTGGTGTGATCGGATACGGATATTGGGGACCGAATATTGTCCGCAATTTTCACACGCATGATGGGTCGGAAGTGGTTCTGGTTTGCGACAAGAGCAGCAAGTGCCAGGAGCGGCTCCACAAAGCGCACCCTTCCATTAAATTCACCAAGGACGCGAATGATGTTCTGAAATCACCGGACATCGATCTGGTTGCCGTTGTGACGCCAGTGTGGACACACTACGAGCTGGCGAAAGCGGCTCTGGAAAATGGCAAACACATTTTCGTGGAAAAGCCTTTCACCTGCAGTACGCAGCAGGCGGAAGAACTGGTTGAGCTGGCAGACCGCAAAAACCTGAAAATCATGGTGGATCACACGTTCCTGTTTACCGGAGCGGTCAAGAAGATCCGTCAGATGGTGGACGACGGCGAGCTTGGGGATCTGTACTACTACGATTCACTGCGCGTGAACCTGGGACTGTTCCAGCACGACGTGAACGTCATCTGGGATCTGGCACCGCACGATCTTTCCATCATGGACCATGTCATCAAGGAAAAGGCAGAAGCGGTTGTCGCCACCGGCGAAAAGCACCTGAACGGCGTGGAGGATATCGCGTTCATTACGGTTTATTTTCCGAAGCGCATTATCGCGCACATCAATGTGAACTGGCTTTCGCCGGTGAAAGTCCGCACGACACTGATCGGCGGAGAAAAGAAAATGCTGGTGTGGAACGATTTGGAAGCCGACGAAAAGATCAAGATCTACGACAAAGGCGTGAGCATGTCCACGAACCCCAGCAACTTGCATCAGTTGCTGGTGAGCTACCGCTCAGGCGACATGTGGGCGCCGCAAGTGGAACAGATCGAAGCTTTACGGGCCGAAACGGGCTATTTCCTGAAATGCATTGAAGCGAACAAAACACCCTTCAACGACGGTGTCAATGGTTTGCGAGTGGTCCGGCTGCTGGAGGCGGCGGAAAAATCTGTCAGCCAACGCGGAGAGTTGGTGACGCTGTGAACGAGTTTGTTTCGATCGCTCCCAGCGTAAAATTGGGCAAGGACGTAAAGCTCTCCAAATTTATTAATCTTTACGGATGCGAAATCGGCGATGAGACCAAGATTGGCGCGTTCGTGGAGATTCAGAAAAACGCCAGCGTTGGGAAACGCTGCAAAATTTCAAGCCACACCTTCGTCTGTGAAGGGGTCGAGATTCAAGACAATGTGTTTGTCGGCCACGGCGTAACGTTCATCAACGATTCCTATCCCCGCGCCACGACTGCTTCCGGTGAGCTACAGACGGAAGCCGACTGGAAAGTGGAAAAGACGGTGATCAGCAAAGGCGCGTCCATCGGTTCGGGCTCGACGATTCTCAGCAATCTCACCATCGGCGAAAACGCTATCGTCGGCGCGGGCAGTGTGGTGACCAGAAATGTTCCGGCCAACGCGGTAGTGGCAGGTAACCCGGCAAGAGTCTTGCGATACCTTACAGAGGAGAAGAAACAACTGAAATGACCAGCACAGCGAAGGTCCCATTTCTTGATCTCGTGACGCCGCACCAGGAGCTGAAGGCGGAACTCCTGCAAGTGGTAGAAAAAGCGCTCGGCAACGCCGGGTTCATTGGCGGTCCGATGGTGGAGGATTTCGAAAAGGATTTCGCGGCTTTTTGCGACACCAAGTATTGCGTGGGAGTGAATAGCGGAACAGACGCACTGCGTTTTGCATTCATGGCTGCGGATGTCAAGCCCGGCGAAATCATCATCACCGTTCCGCACACCTTTATTGCGACCACCGAGGCCATCTCTCAGGTCGGAGCACACATTGCATTCGTGGACATCAACGAAAAGACGTACACGTTAGATCCGGAAAAACTTCGGGAATATCTGGAGAATCGTTGCGAATTCGATAAAAGCCGCGGCAAGCTGGTCGAGAAGGCCTCGGGGCGCGTTGTTTCAGCCATTGTTCCGGTTCATCTGTATGGCCAGACGGCGGACATGGATCCGATCCTGGAACTCGCGAATAAATACCATCTGGTTGTGATCGAGGATGCGTGCCAGGCACACGGCGCCGAATATTTTTCGAGAAAAGAAGGCGTCTGGAAAAAGGCCGGCACCATGGGATGTGCGGCCGCTTTCAGTTTTTATCCTGGTAAGAATTTGGGGGCCTGCGGCGAAGCGGGCTCGGCCAACACCAACGACGAAGCCATGGCCAAGCGCATGAAGATGATCCGCGATCACGGCCAGGCGAAAAAGTATTACCACGACATCGAAGGTTACAACGGCCGCCTGGATTCCATCCAGGCAGGATGGCTGAGTGCGAAACTACGCCATCTGGCGAAATGGAATGAATCGCGCCGGAAACTGGCGCATCGTTATCACGAACTCTTCGCGGAGGCCAAGGATTCCGTGGTTGTTCCACGCGAGGCGGAGTGGACCAAGGGCGTGTATCACTTGTACGTTGTACGCGTGCAAGACCGCGAAGCGTTGCAAGCCCATCTGGCGGAGGCGGGAATCGGGACTGGTATTCACTATCCAATTCCGCTGCATCTGCAGAAGGCGTATCAATATTTGCGATACAAGCAGGGCGATTTCCCGGTAACGGAGCGCGTCGCATCCGAAATCGTCTCTCTTCCGATGTTTCCGCAACTTACTCAGGATCAGCAGGACCGAGTAGCGCACAGCGTGAAGGAGTTTATCGGCGCCCAGACCGGCGTTTCTCGCTAGAGACACGCTGAAAGAGTTCATCTCGTCCATCATGCCGGTGTAACGGCCAACCGCCTTTCACACCGGCGTGCGTACCCTTCGCAAGATCGTCTTTCCCATAGGTATCCGTGAAGTCTCCAGCAAGCGAATTCCGCAAAATTAGATAGCAGGGGTGGCTGTGCCGCGTTTGGATCGAATGGCAACGCTTTGTTTCTTTTCTCCTCTTCGTCAGGCGTTGAGGGAAAAAGCGGGAATTCGTGTCCCGATTCTCATGTACCACAGCGTCTCTGACAATTTATTTGGCAGGTCGCATCCGTACTTTCAAATCAACACCCTGCCGCAGGTATTCTTGCGGCAAATACGATGGTTGCACCAGAACGGATACCAGACCATCAGTATGCGGGAAATGCTCTCGACCATGCAGTCGGGAGAAAAACTTCCGAAGCGGATCGTGATCACATTCAATCGAGGCTATCAAGATTTCTATAAATCGGCTTTTCCGGTTTTGAAGCAATTTGGATTTGACGCAACGGTTTATCTCACGACTGACCGGATCCACAACGAGTCCATGCGAGTGGAAGGGGCTGACTACCTGACCTGGAGCCAGGTCCGCGAATTGCACACGGAGGGGATTTCCTTCGGTTCGAATACCGCGACCCACGCAGACCTGAGGTCGCTCGGTCTCGATCAGATCGATTATGAGTTAGGGTATTCGAAAGAGAAAATTGAACAGAATCTCGGCGCGTGCGTCGATTCGTTTGCTTATCCTCTGGCATTCCCCGAGGAAGATCGCATCTTCACGCGATTTTTGGTGGATGTATTGGAGAACCACGGATTCGAACATGGCGTCTCGACCATCATCGGCCGAGCGGGCTCCTGCAGTAATCGCTACTATCTGCCGCGCCTGCCGATCAATTCCTGGGATGATCCCGCCTTGCTGCGAGCGAAATTGCAGGGCGGATATGACTGGTTGCACTGGCCGCAGTGGTTCCACAAATTCGTGCACCACAATGTTTCCATCATGCAGCGGTCAAGCTTGGCGGAGTCACGCGGGTCAGACTGAGCGTGTTGGCGCGTAATAGCGCGTTCGAAATCGCGCCGAGTACCCGGCAGTGTATATATAAGGATATAGGGAGTTTACGTTCAGGGCACAGGGAGCGGTGGGAGCAAAGGCGTTCGAAAACGAAGGTCTGCGTAGGGGGGACAGGAAGAATTCCTGTCCTTCTCTTGGACGAATGGGCAGTTGATACCTCCTAATTGAGCTAGTAGTCTCAAGTCAGATTTTGGGAGGGATCACGAGCGTGAGCCTTGCAAGTCAGCAACGAGCTAGGGGGTTGGGTGCGGTGGCAGCGAGTTTGATCAAGAGGATTTTGCTGGGGTCGTTGGCGGCCTGCGGGTTGTTGCTGGTGGCGTCCAGCGCAAGGGCGAACGATATATATCTCGGGCAGGGTTCCGGCGCGGGAAATGGGGTTGATTGCGCAGACGCGTATCCCTCGTCGTGGTTCAACAATTCTTCTAATTGGGGCACCGGAGCAAGTCAAATCGGCCCTGGAACGACGGTTCATCTTTGCGGAACGATAACTGGAGCCGCCGGTGCAACCGGACTTACCTTTCAGGGAAGCGGTTCGAGCGGCCACCCGATCACACTTCTATTCGAAAATGGTGCGGTCATGACCAGCCCGCAATGGGGAGTGGCTATTACTTCGACCGCAAAGAACTACATCACCATCGATGGCGGAAGCAACGGATTGATCCAGAATACGCAGAGCGGTACCCTCCTCAGCTATCACAATGCCACAGTCGGAATTAGCATAGCGGGAGGGAATAGCGTTGAAATACGGAACTTGAATATCAGTAATATGTATGTGCATACGGGCACGGGTAGCGATGGCGGGTCTGCGGGAGGAATTGCATTTCAGCCGGGGGCCCTCAACAATCTTAGCATCCATAACAACACCATACACGACGCGCACAGCAGCATCTTCATTGGTTACACGTCGCTCAACGGTGCGGATATTTATCGGAATACGACTTATAACCAAGTATGGGGCATCGCGTTACTCGACGACAATGTGGGAAGCACGGCAACCAATGTGAATGTCCACGACAATGACGTCCATGATTTCGCCAATTGGTTTGATACCGGTTTCAATTTTCATTTTGACGGTATCTTCTTTGCGGCCACTGAAGCCAGCACCAGCCTTACGAACAGCAACATTTATAACAACTACATTCATGGCGCGATGAATGTGAACGGAACCGGCTATATTTACCTCACCGGATCTAGCGGCGGGCTTTCCGGCATCAACATTTTCAACAATGTGATTGTCACAAGCGTTAGCGGCACCGGAAGTCCAGAAGCCAATATAGTTCTTGGCTTTGGGCCAAAAAATATTCGAATCGTAAACAATACATTGGTTTCGGGCGAGGGAATCCGCATCAGGGACAGCGGGTCGAGCGGAAACGTCATACAAAACAACATCTTTTATAGCTGCTGGATGGCCATAGAAGTCTACGCCAACAATTCCGTCTCCGTGTCTAATCTCAACGTTTTCAATAATCTTAATGGTGGAGCTTCCGGACATTGGTTTGCATGGTATGGCACGTGGGAAGCAGATTTGCCCGCCTGGCAATCGGCTAGCAGGTTCGACGCAAATAGCGTAACCGGGTCGCCCAGCCTTGATGCAAATTACCATCCCCAAACGGGATCGTCCGCCATTCGGACCGGCGTGAATTTGACAAACCTCGGTATCGCGGCACTTAACGCCGACAAGGCCGGCACACCACGGCCCAGCACAGGCAACTGGGATATCGGCGCCTATCAAAACGGGAGCGCAGCCGCTGGACCCGCCGCGCCATCGGGGCTGACAGCGGTGGTTCAATAGCGGCCCACTAAGCTTCGTAAAAGAACATCAGAGAATCGATACTTTCTTGGCGTCTCTCTGGGGCCGCCCGGTACCGGTTTCCGAGTCAATTTCGCTGGCAAACAGAGGAACGGCGACTTTTCTTGCCGTTCCTCTGTCCTTATGTTCTGATGTTTTTGCGGGCGTAGAGTTGTCGTCCACGTTACGAAATTCACCGGACCTGCTCATTACAACTCAAAATGGAAGGAGTCTTCTTGCCTGACCTTTCGGCTGTGGATGGCACAGTTTCGAAGCCCATAGACCCTTCTTCGCTGGAAAGAATTGTCATCAGGTCTATCGGGTATGTGCCGTGGTTGCGCGATGTGTCCTCTTCACCCGGCCTTCTAACCGCGATGCGCGGGACAACGTGGACCATGGTTGGCTACGGATCGAGCCAGGTGCTCCGACTTGCCTCCACTTTGCTCCTGGCTCGGCTTTTAGTACCGCAGGCGTTTGGGCTAGTTGCGTTGGTGAATGTTTTCCTCGGCGGTCTAGAGATGCTGACCGACCTCGGAATCGGATTGGACGTTGTGCAGCACAAGCGCGGCGACGACCCGCACTTTATCAATACCGCCTTTCTAATCCAAGTGATTAGAGGCACTCTGATTTGGCTTATCGCAGCTTCGTTTGCCCGCCCATTTGCTCATTTTTATAATCAACCGGCGATTGTTGCCTTGGCTTTGGTTGCATCGACCTCCGTACTACTTCGAGGGCTCGCCGGGGGCTCTGTTTGGACGCTCTTGAGGCATGTGCAGCTCGGCAAACTTACGGCTCTGAATCTGAGCAGCGACTTTATCGGCTTTCTTGTTTCGGTGATTTGGGCGCTAATCTCTCCCACCGCCTGGGCCCTGGTTGTTGGCAGAGTCGCTTCATCCTTAGTATTCGCGCTGGGTAGTCATCTTATTCCCGGACATAAGGCTTCACTACAGTGGGACCGCGCTGCCGCCAAGGAGATTTTGATATTCGGAACCGGAATGTTTTTGTCGTCAGCGACATACTTTCTGAGTGGCGAAGCCGAACGTTTGATCATGGGCAAGTTTGTGACGGTGGTGGAGCTCGGGTGTTTCTCGCTGGCGTTATCGATGGCAGGAGCGGTGTCGGGAGCGATTCAACAGGTGGGCGGACAGGTCTTTTTCCCGATGATAGCGAAAGCACTGCGAGAGAACACCGACTCGGCCACGCGGCACTATAAACGGGCACGGATTATCTTCACGGCATTAAGCATCGGCATAGGGGTCGGGTCAATAGCGTATGGCCCCAGGATCGTTGCAATACTCCTTTCTCCCAAGTACCTGATGACCGGATGGATGCTGCAGTTGCTGGGCTGGCGAGCCGCACAACAAGTGTTTACGTCTCCGACCTCCAATTTCGTGCTCGCAAGTGGCAATTCCAGGGCAGCCGCGATCGCTAACTCGACCCGAATGTTCGCGATGCTGGGCGGACTTGCGATCGCTTTTTCCAGATACGGTATTCATGCTGCGGTCGCGGTGCTGGCTTTCTCGGGTGTCCTGGGTTATTTCGTCTATTTGGCCGCTTTGGGGCGTTATCTTCGTCCGGTGCTTTGGCCGGAGGTCACGGAGTTTCTTGTTTTCGTTGGCGCTACGGGCGCAGCTGTATTCGTGCCGTGGCCCTGGAAATAGTTGAAATGGACCGATCGAAGGCAAGCCCGTTTTTCATATCTGCGCTTGTTGTTACCTACAACCGCTGCCAGCACGTCTGCCGGGCGATTGATAGCATACTGAGACAGACATCTCCTGTTGGAGAAGTCGTGGTCATTGACGATGGTTCGACTGATGGCACCGCAGAGTTTTTGAGATCTCGTTATGGCCAACAGATTCGAGTGATCGAACAGAAGAATGGAGGAGTTTCAAACGCGCGGCGCCGCGCGATTGAAGAAGCAACAGGTACTTGGGTCGCGTTCCTGGACAGTGACGACGAATGGACGCCCGAGCGAAATCAAATACTTAGCGAGATCGTTTCACAAACTTCCGACGAGGTGGCTTGGATTTTCGGCGACTTGCAGATTGTTACCGACAAAGGAAATACCACCACCTTGTTTCAAGAGCACGGCTTGAAGTTGAGTCAGCAGATGCAAATCTTCAAAGATCCGCTGAAAATTCATCATCCGTTCCAGTTTTGTATGCTGCAGGCGAGCCTCATTCGGCGCGACGTATTGCTGGAGTTGCATTGCTTTGCCGAAAACCTGCGTCACAGCGAGGATGTCTTGGCCGGTTATCAGGTTGCAACGCGCTACACCTTCGCGGCTACGTCTTCTGTCGTCACCAAGCTTTACCGCACGTCTGATCTGGCCAAGGATTCTTTAACCGCGGACGGAGGGCTTCGTCCTGACTACTACCGGGCACGAATGCTGGCCTTCTCGGCAACAGTCCAGTCCGGCAAAAGACAGCCGTGGGCCGAACTTTATGCGAATGCAGTACGAGGATTGTGCAAATACCGGGCAGACCAGGGGTTACCGATCCGCAGGTTGGCGCTGCAACAGTTCAAGCACAGTTTCTCTTCGGAATCAGTACTCTTTTTTTTCCTTACATTGTTCGGGAACAGATTCCTGCGGGCCCTGCGTCAGGTTAAACGAAAATTTCGCAATAACAGGGACGCGACACCGGTTTCAGCGCTCTAAGTTGAAAGCTGCTTTCTATTTTTCATCTGTTTTTGCTCTGCGAACTTCACTAGCCCAAGAAATGCGCCGCAGCGAAGAAAGATAGCTGACACCAAACATGCGATCCAATCCTTTAGTGAGCGTTGTCATCCCGACCTATAATCGAGCTAAAGTGATTTGCCAAACCATCGAGAATGTTTTTCAGCAGACTTATAAGAATCTGGAAGTCATCATCGTCGACGATGGATCGAAGGATGAAACATTGGATAGATTGTCGGTGTTTGGCGATCGCATTCGCGTCATCAGTCAAGCCAATGCCGGCCCGGCAGTGGCCCGTAACTGCGGAGTTGACGCAGCCACCGGCGAGATCATCGCGTTTCAGGATTCAGATGACGTGTGGATGCCCACAAAACTGGAGCAGCAGGTTTCTCTTCTTGAAAAGGCCGGCGCTGACGTTCCGTGCTGTTTATGTAACGCGGAGATGCACTTCGCCGACAAGAGCGTCACCACTTCATTCGAACTCGCATGGCTTCGGCCTGATATCGAGAGTGGCGTCTGGACAAATGTGCCGGAGGTTTTGGCTACTACTTTTGTCCTCTTCAATCAATGTTCGGCGATCCGCAGCGACGTTCTGAGGAAGATAGGCGGGTTCGACGAGAGCTATAAGTACATGGAGGATTATGATTTGCCCCTGCGGCTGTCGCTCGAGGGGCGCTCCTGGGCGTTTATTCGAGATCCGCTTGTTGTTTGGCGCCAAGGTTCGCCCGAAAGCTTTTCTCTTCAGGCGCTAGCCGACGAGATCCGCATGAAAGAATGCGAGTTGAAAATTCGAGAAGTTGTGCGCGACAGAGTGAAAGGCGTCACTGGGTATCGTGAGCTGGAGAAAAATCTGAGCCGGGAACGCAAGCGAAATCAGCGGGAACTGGCGATTGCAAAGATTCGCCGCAGGGACTTCCCTGGAGTTCAGGGTCTCACGTGGCTGCTCCAGAGGACAGAACGTTACCGTAACGCAGTCCACAGACGGACGCCTTCTTTTCCGAGAATGCAAGTACGGAGCCTTGGAGCGGAACTGGCTCCTGTTTCTCCAACCTTGAGGTCAAAGTGAGACCCGACGGATTAGACGAACATTTCTACTTTGGTGGGGGGTCGTCCACCAATATCTCGGCGCTGGGTGTCTGCATTTTGGTTTTGGCCTGCCTGCTCATTTTTCTCCTGCGGCGCAAGTGGATGATCGTACCCTTCGTTGTGGTCACCCTGCTGATGCCCGTTGGTCAGGTGGTGCTGGTCCTTGGTGCGCACCTTTCGATCTGGCGTTTTTTGCTTTTAGTGGCATGGATTCGCATTTCCTGGATTGCGTTCATCACAAAGAAGGAGCCATTTCCGGGTCCATTGAATCAGTTGGACAAGCTATTTATCTCTTGGGCTATTTGCAATGCGATTGCGTACACAATTCTTTGGAGCGATTTAGGCGCGCTAAATAATCGTTTGGGCTTCCTGTACTCGGGCGTGGGTACATATTTTCTGCTGCGCTACCTGGTCAGGGACCGGGAAGACGTAATTCGTGCAATTCGCCTGCTCGCCTTAGTAAGCGTTCCGATCGCCATTGCCATGGCCATTGAACACTCCACCGGGCGCAATTTATTCTCGATGCTGGGAGGGTTGGATCAATTTTCGGCTGTTCGAAATGGAAGAGTGCGAGCACAAGGGCCATTTCTTCATGCCATCGTTGCTGGTACGTTTGGTGCGGTTCTATTGCCGCTTTTTGTGGGGCTGTGGCAGCAAGGGAAAGGCCACCGGTTGCGCGCCGCGATGGGAATAGTCGCGTCCACCGTGATAGTAGTCAGCTCGGCATCCAGTACGCCGTTGATGGCCTATGTCGCTGCTGTCATCGGGTTGTGCTTTTGGCCGCTGCGCCGGAGTCTTCAACTCGTTCGATGGACGGCAGTTTTCATGCTGATTGCACTCCAGTTGGCGATGAAGGTTCCCATATGGTTCCTAATGAATCGCATCAGTGCCATTACCGGCGGGACTGGATGGCATCGTGCGGAACTGATTGACCAATTCGTACGCCGGTTTTTTGAATGGTTCCTGATCGGGACGCGTAACAACGCCAATTGGGGTCTGGATATGTGGGACTCCATCAATGCCTACGTCAGGGCGGGAGTCGAGGGCGGGCTGGTTACGCTGATACTTTTCCTGTCCATGTTGATTATTGGTTTTAAGAGAATTGGGCGGGCAAGGAAGCTCAGTGAGAGCGAGACCGGTACTGGAAACGAGCGATTGTTCTGGGCGATGGGGGTCACCCTTTTCAGCAATTGCATCGCATTTCTGGGCATTATTTACTTCGATCAAAGCGCGGTTGCATGGTACCTCACACTGGTCATGATTTCCGTCATGACAGCCCTTGTCCTCGGCGAAAATAGATCAGCACAGCCGGAGACTGTCGCTGCACTTTCCACGCGTCGCACGGCGCGATTGCCTTTAGCAAAGCGGGAACCCTCGGCCAGCCCGGTTCAGCAGTACGGCAGCCGCCGATTGAGGCCGTAAGTGGCAAAAACGATCGGAACGCAGAGCCGTGCGTTCGCCTCGACTTATTCCCAGCGCAGCAAAAAACAATGAAGGTAACGAACCCAATTCTGTCGGTAGTAATCGTAAGTTGGAACACCAAGAAGCTGGTACTGGATTGCCTGGATTCTGTTGCCAAGTGCCAATTCCCGGCTCGCGTCGAAGTAATACTCGTCGACAATGCATCGTCCGATGACACGGTGGAGTGTGTTCGGAAACAGTTCCCTGCGACTAAGATTATTGCGAACCATCAAAATCTGGGCTTTGCGAGAGCAAACAATCAGGGCCTGCAACACTGCTCCGGAGAATTTATCGCCCTCATCAATTCCGACGTGGTGGTTTCCGATGGATGCCTGGAAACCATGGTGCAGTACATGCAACAACATCAGGATATCGGAATGCTTGGGCCGAAAATGATTTTGCGTGACGGCACGGTTGGCCAGTCCTGTTATCGGTTCCCGACTCTCTGGGGCTGGTTCTGCAACGCCTTTTCGCTCGGTACGGTCTTTAACAATTCGGAGCGATTTGGCGACTTCTCGATGACCAATTTCAAATACGACCGGACCGTTGACGTGGATATTTTGACCGGTTGGTTCTGGATGGTTCGCAAGAAAGCGATCGACAAAATCGGTCACCTCGACACGCAATTTTTCATGTACGGCGAGGATCTCGATTGGCCCAAGCGTTTCCATGACGGCGGGTGGCGCGTTGTTTTCCTTTCGGGTGCGCAGTCGGTCCATTACTGCGGCGCAAGCTCAGATCGGGCGCCGACCCGCTTTTACGTGGAGATGAATCGCGCAAATCTTCAATATTTCAAAAAGCATCATAGCGCTGCGAGTTTGGTCGGGTTCTGGCTGGCAATCTGGCTGCATCAGCTCGTTCGCATCGCGGGCTACAGCCTGTTGTTCTTGTTCCGCAAAACGAATCGCGAAATCGCCGCTCATAAAGTGAAAAGAAGCACCACTTGTCTGCTATGGCTGATGAGGCTGAAAAATCTTAGCGAGGTGAGGTAATGCAAGCTAGCAACGGGTCGCACCAGGCAACAGGTTCATACAGCCTGACTACCGCGGCTTACAATGAAGAAAGCATCATCGAGCAGACAATTTGCAGCATCGCGGCACAAACCCTCAGGCCGCGGAAGTGGATCATTGTCAGTGACGGATCGACGGACCGCACGGATGAAATCGTTAGAACTTACGCTGAGAAATATGACTTCATTGAACTGTACCGGATTTCCGAAGAGCATCCACGTGATTTCACAGCTCAGGTAAATGCGATCAACCGCGGGTTCTCGCTGTTGCGGAATCTGGAATCTGATTTTACGGGAAATCTGGACGCTGACATCACCGTCGATCCAGACTATTTTCGATCGCTGCTCGACAAATTCGCTCAGGAGCCGACACTGGGAATGGCCGGCGGCGCGATCTATGAACGCATGGATGGTGAATTCCGCCCCCGGCCGGGAAACAGCACCTCGTCGGTGGCACACGCGGTGCAATTGTTTCGCCGCGACTGTCTGGAGCTTTTGGGCGGCTACAAACAGTTTTCCTGGGGAGGAACCGACTCCCACGCCTGCGTTCGGCTTCGGATGTTGGGCTGGAGGGTCGAAAGCATACCGGAATTGAAGGCATACCACCATCGGCCCACCGGTGGCGGCTTTGGCGCGATGCGCTATCGCTTCAGAGGCGGCGTGATGGATCACTATTTTGGAACTCATCCGCTCTTCGAACTCTTCCGAATATTCCGCAGAATGGGATCGAAACCCTATGTGGTCGGTGGATTGGTTCGACTTGCTGGTTTCATCTGGGGCTATGGCAGCGGCGCGAAGCGCGAAGTCTCTCCAGAATACATCCGGTTTTTGCGGGAAGAGCAAATGAAGAAGTTGTGGGCCTTTATAAAATCACCATCACTCAGCGGACGAAACGGCATTGGTTCGATAGGTGAAGACAGCGACTTACTGGTGTAGCGATGCGACCGAGCCTCCCGGCCGGCCCAGACCGTACAATCAAGGTTGCCAGAGCGGCACAAGCGATGTCGCAGGAAAGAAAGCGAGCGAAACTTTTTTTAGATGAAAGATCCTTCTTCGGTTTCACTCAGAAGAATTGTAAAATGCGCGATCAGTTCGGGCTTTTATGCGTGCACGACTGCCCGCGATTTTTTACTCCACGTCTTCGGGATAAAGCCGGGCGGCTTCTGCGTTATCTTGAATTATCATTCCATTCCTTCTGAGGAACGCAGCGGTTTCGCGCGCCAAATGGACGCAGTCTTGCGTCACTCCACTCCGATCGAAATACAGACTGAAGCCTTGCCCGCCACAGGAGCGCGGTACGTCGGGATTACTTTCGACGATGGGTTCGAGAATTTTATTTCTGTAGCTTTGCCGGAACTGCAGCGCAGGAAGATTCCGTCCACCGTATTTATCATACTGGACGCACTCGGAAACGAATTTGGGACGCCGGAATTATTGGAAAAAGTGATGTCAGCGGATCAATTGCGCCGCATACCACAGGATCTTGTCACTCTTGGATCGCACACCCTAACGCATCGTTTTCTTCCGAGTTTAAGACGGGAAGAAGCCGTCAAGGAGCTGCTGGAATCACGACTTCAACTGGAGAACATACTGAATCGCAGTGTCACGCTGTTTAGTTTTCCGTTTGGAGGCTTTACCGATGACCTGATAGGGCTTAGCCGCCAGGCGGGCTACACCAGAGTATTTACGACATTACCCCGCCTCGCATTTACCGGCGCGGAGGAGTTTGCGGTCGGCAGGATTCGCGCGGACACTACGGACTGGCCTTTGGAGTTCCGTCTAAAAATTGCTGGGGCGTATCGCTGGCTCCCGTGGGCTTTCGCTCTAAAGAGCAGACTATTGAACAATAAGCTTGTCGCGCTGGCTCGTGGCGCGCGTCGCAAGAGCAAGTCCGGCCAGCAAACCCCAAGCTGTTTGATTCGCAAGCCCGCGAGCAGCGTAGAGGTTTGAAGGCTCTTAAACTAGATTTGGTCGCTCATCAAATGAGCGAGACTCCGGGATGGCTTGGTTTCTTTGAATGACTAGCAACTTCCATCAGTATTTTAGGTGTGCTGATTCCCTCCGAGGACTCCGCTCAGACGAGCCTGCGACCAAGAAGACTGGTTTCTTTCGATTTGGACGCGACCTTATCTGTTACGGCCCGGTTGCCTCCGTTTCGCCGGCCAAGTCGCCATTTGCAAACCTTCCGGACGTTGAGTCTTTCCTTCGATACGAGGACGGGCAGGTGGTCCTTCCGTTTGTACCGGACCAAATCGCCGAAGGGCTTCTCAACGAAGTCTATAGCAACCAGATGGAACCGGAATACACACGGTTAGGCAGCCACTCTGCAGTCCGGCGGATATACTATTGGGGACGGCCTCTGCTTTCGCTGCGTCTGCGCAGCGTGCTGCAACGCATCAAACTCCACGGCAAACTCAAGAGTCCGTTTCCAAGCTGGCCTGTCGATCGCTCCGTGGATAAGCTTTTTGAAAAACTCATGATCGCGGCGATTCGCGCGAACGGCGGCCACCCCGTTCCCTTTATTTGGTTCTGGCCGGAAGGAAAACAGGCCGCCTTTGTTCTCACTCACGACGTTGAAGACAGCGCAGGCAAAGCTTTTTGCTCGTCGCTAATGGATATTGACGATGAGTACGGTTTCAAGGCCTCCTTCCAAATAGTGCCGGAAGAGCGTTACACGGTTGAACCGGAATTCCTGCAGCAATTCCGGGATCGGCAATTCGACATTTGCGTGCATGATTTGAATCACGACGGCTATTTGTATCGCGAATACTCGGAGTTCAAACGACGCGCGAAACTGATCAACAATTACTGCAGGGAATTTGGCGCAAAAGGCTTCCGTTCCGGAGTGTTGTATCGCAATCTGCGCTGGTACGGGGAGTTCGACTTTGCTTACGACATGTCCGTGCCCAATGTCGGCCACCTCGATCCTCAGGGCGGCGGATGTTGTACGGTTATGCCGTATTACGTTGGAGATGTGCTTGAGATTCCTGTTACGTTGACTCAGGATTATTCCCTCTTTCACATCCTCCATCAATATTCGATTGATCTCTGGAAGCAACAAATCAGGACAATAGCAGATGGGCACGGTTTGATAAGCGCCATCATTCACCCTGACTATGTGATCGAACCGGAACAACAGCAGCTGTTTCGTAGCCTGTTGGATTTCGCTCGTCAACAGTGTTCAGCTCGGGACATCTGGGCAACTGTGCCATCGGCAATCAATTCATGGTGGCGCCAGCGGAGCGCGATGAACCTTGTGCAAGGTCCCGAGGGTTGGCAGATTTCCGGCGAAGGCAGCGAGAAAGCGCGTGTCGCTTACGCGTGCCTCTCCGGCAGTTCGCTGGTCTATTCCTTCACGCCGATAGAAGGCGCTCATGGAAGCCTTGCCATTCCCGCACGCCAGGGAGCCAATCAGCCGAGAGCCGCGATTTCAGATCAATTCAAACATAGCCCGGGTACGCAAGATGTAAGCTCCTCCTCTATTCCGCCTGCCATTGCGACACCGCCTTCCTCAAGCCAGGTGCGCCCCGCTCATCGTAAGCTGCGGGTGGCTATGGTTTCTTACTCGTTTTATGAAACCGACAATCGCGTCTTGCGCTATGCGTCCACGCTCGCAAAACGGGGCGACCATGTTGACGTTTTCGCCCTGCGTCGCAAGGGCAAACCCGCCGAAGAGGTTATGGAAGGCGTCCATGTGCATCGTTTACAGGGACGCGTCTTGAACGAGAAGAGTCAGCTATCTTACGCCTGGCGCATCTGCCAATTCCTCGTGCGTGCCGCAATTCAGGTTTCCCGGTTCGACCTCAGGGAACGTTATGATATTTTGCACATCCACTCGGTTCCAGACTTCATGGTTCTCACCGGGCTAATTCCCAAACTGCGCGGAACCCCTGTAGTCCTTGATATCCACGATATTTTGCCGGAATTCTATGCGAGTAAATTTGACTCCGGCAAACAATCTCGACTGTTCCGGGCTCTGGTCGGCGTGGAACGCGTCTCGTGCCGTTTTGCCAGCCACGTAATCATTGCAAACGACATCTGGCGCGATCGTTTACTGTCTCGCAGTTTGCCTCCGGACAAGTGCAGTGTGGTTCTGAATTCTCCGGACCGCTCGATTTTCACTCGATCCGGAAATGACCATCCCAAAAACGGCAAGTTTCTTATGCTTTATCCTGGCTCGCTCAATTGGCACCAAGGCATCGACATCGCCATCCGCGCCTTTGCTAAAATCAGTAAATTGGCCCCGCAGGCGGAATTTCACATTTACGGAGACGGTCCTTCCAAGCCGGGATTGTTAAAGCTCGTGCAAGAGCTCGGCGTGGAACGTCAGGTAAAAATGCCCTCGGCTCGACCGCTGCGTGAAATCGCGCAAATTATGGAAACCGCCAATCTGGGGATCGTTCCAAAGCGCAAAGATAATTTTGGCAACGAGGCTTTTAGCACCAAGATCCTTGAATTTATGGCCATGGGCGTTCCTGTGGTGGTAGCCGATACCATGATAGACAAGTTCTATTTTGACGATTCCACCGTCAAATTTTTCCGAAGCGGCGAGACTGACGACCTCGCTCGCTGTATGATCGAGATGATTGAGAATCCCGCGGAGAGGCAGCAGCAGGTGCAAAATGCAAACCGATTTGTTGAGACCGTGGACTGGAATGCAAAACAGCACGAGTACCTGGATTTAATTGATCGCTTGTCGGTCGGCACCCGTACGTGAGGCGCCAGATTCGAATTGCCATTCGTCATACGCTGTTGCATTTCGGTTCCGGAAGGGAGAATCACCACATATGAAGGGTGTCGTCCTCGCTGGCGGGAAAGGATCCCGTCTGTATCCGCTGACTCGTGTCACTAACAAACATCTCTTGCCGGTTTACGACCGGCCAATGGTTTTTTATCCGATCCAGACGCTGGTCGACGCGGGCATCAAGGACATCATCATCGTGACCGGCGGACAAAACTCAGGCGACTTCCTTCGCCTGCTCTCCAACGGGAAGGACTTCGACCTGCATCGCATTCACTACACCTATCAGGAAGGCGAAGGCGGCATCGCCGACGCCCTGCGGCTCGCCGAGCCCTTCGTGGAAGGCGAGAAGATTTGCGTCATCCTCGGCGACAACATCATTGAGAACAACATCATCGCTTCCAAGGAAGCCTTCGAGAAACAGTCCGCCGGCGCTCATATTATCCTGAAAGAGGTGCCTGATCCGGAACGCTTCGGCTGCCCCGAGATTTCCGGTGGACGAATTCTCGAGATCGAGGAGAAACCCAAATCTCCGAAATCCAACTTCGCCGTGACGGGTATCTATTTTTACGACGCCACGGTCTTTGAAAAAATTGGCAAGACCAAGCCCAGTTTTCGCAATGAGCTCGAAATCACCGATGTGAATAATATGTATCTGCAAGAAAAAACGCTTACCCACAGCCTCCTGGATGGATGGTGGACTGACGCCGGCACGTTCGAATCGCTGCTGCGCGCCACAAATATGGTTTCCGAATCCGGCGCTAACAAAGTTCCCGGACGCGGCATTCCTGCGCGACACTCCCGTAATTCGGAATGACCATCCGTACCGGCGGTCGCCCATTTTTGTTTTTTTAGAACGTTTTAAGGAGAATTGCATTGAAACTTTTGGTAACCGGCGGCGCAGGCTTCATCGGTTCGAATTTCATAAGACATCTCCTTACTTCGCGTCACGATATTCACGTCGTAAATTTTGACAAATTGACCTACGCCGGAAACCCCGAGAGCTTGAGCGATTTGGCTTCCGAGCCCCGCTACGATTTCGTTCGAGGGGACATCAACGAGCCAAGCATGGTCTCAGAAGCATTCGCACGCGGCTTCGACGCCGTCGTAAATTTCGCCGCTGAAACTCACGTCGACCGCAGCATTGAAGATGCGTCTCCGTTCCTGCGCACCAACGTCTCCGGCACGCAATGCCTGCTCGAAGCAGCCCGCACTACGAAACTTCCGCGCTTCGTTCATATCAGCACTGACGAAGTCTACGGTAGTGCGCCAAGCGGAGCGAGCTTCACGGAAGAAACCATTCTTGACCCGCGCAGTCCTTACGCAGCGAGCAAGGCTTCCGCCGACCATTTCGTGACGGCCTACGCCAATACTTACGGTGTGTCCGCGATCATTCTACGTTGCACTAACAACTATGGTCCGTTCCAGTTTCCCGAGAAATTGATCCCGCTGATGATCGCCAACGCGCAAGACGACAAACCGCTCCCCATCTACGGCGATGGCATGCAGGAACGTGATTGGCTGTTTGTCGAGGATTATTGCCGCGCCATCCTCCTGGCTCTCGAAAAAGGAAAAGCGGGCGAGGTTTATAACGTCTCCGCCGGTACGCCCCAACCCAATCTCAAGATCGTCAAGACGATTCTTAAACATCTGGACAAGCCTGAAACCTTAATGCAGTACGTAAAAGATCGTCCCGGTCACGATCGGCGCTATTCGCTGGACAGCTCTAAAATTCAGCGCGAACTTGGCTGGCGGCCACAGGTTTTATTCGAGGACGGCATCCGCCGCACGATCGAATGGTATCGAGCCAATTCGACCTGGCTTGAGCATGCGCGTTCCGGCGAATACCGCAACTACTACGACCGGCACTACACAAATCGCTCGGAAACGTTTAGCCGTTAGGTTTGACCTAATACATTGCAGCCGGCAATTTCTTCGCGCGTTTGGCCCTCGCTGGGTTCACTTCCCCGGCGTGTTTTAGTTTTTGCTGGCTGGATCGCCGCTACCTGCCTGCTCTTTCTTCGTCCGCTGGTTGCATTCGTCACTTACTCGCTCTCAAACGATAACGCTTCTCATCTGGTCCTGATTCCGGTCATCGCCGCCTGGCTCCTTTATCTCGAGCGCGATCGGATTTTCAAAATGCTCGCGTCCGACGGCCGCACCGCGTCCTTGTTTTTCGGCCTCGGCACGGCTCTTGCTCTGCTGGCCTTGTTTGCAGGGCCTCGTTGGAGCGCGTTGAATCAGCTTTCCCTGTACGTGCTCGGACTAATTCTCCTGTGGGTCGCCGGTTTCGCTTTCTTCTTCGGCAGGCCGGCGCTTCAAAACGCCAGATTCCCACTGGTCTTTCTCCTACTTACTATTCCCATCCCCGATTTTCTTCTGGATAAGGCCGTCTACCTTTTGCAAAAAGGTTCCGCGGAAATTGCCGCGGTGCTTTTCGACTGGAGCGGCGTTCCGGTTCTGCGCGACGGTTTCGTCTTCCATCTGGCGCACGTCAACATTGAGGTCGCAAAGGAATGCAGCGGTATTCGCTCCAGCCTGGCACTCTTAATCCTGGCGATACTGGTTGCGCATTTCTATCTGGATACTTTTTGGAAGCAGGCAGTTCTGGTAATCGCCGGCTTGTTCGTGATGATATTGAAGAACGGCGTTCGAATCGTCACGCTTACCTTGCTGGCCAGTTATGTGGATCCCGGCTTCTTATACGGCAGGCTGCATCGCGAAGGCGGCGTGGTGTTCTTTCTGCTTGGGCTGCTGTTGCTGGCGCCGCTGCTTTGGTTCTTGCAGCGCTCTGAACGCAAAACGCCCTCCGCAATCGCCAGTTAGTCTCTCGCTTATCGCTGGGCTTCTCCCGCCGGGTAGCCGTAGTAATACCCACCGTATCCCGCATCGCTGTCCACGCGGTTCAATACCACTCCCAGAATATTTTTCTCTTGGAATGCGGTTGCGGCCTTTGTCGCCATCTGGTGGTCTGTCGCGCCCGCTCGAACCACAAACAAGACTCCGTCGCACAGGTCGGCCATCATGCTGGCGTCATGAACCGGCAACGCCGGAGGCGTATCGAGGATGACCCAGTCGAAAATCGGCGTCATCACTTCGAGCAAGCGCTTCATGCGGTCATTCAGCAGCAGCTCGCTGGGGTTCGAGACTTCGCTGCCCGCCGGGATAAAACACAAGTGCGCGTCAGTTCCCCTCTGTACAACTTTGAATTCGTCAGCCTCGCCCTTCAGGTAATCGGACAGGCCTGGGCCTCGCTCCGTTCCAAGAACCTGATGAAGCCGCGACGCTCTCAGGTCGGCGTCAATCAGAAGCACTTTGCGATCGGGTTGGCGCACAATCGACTGCGCGAGATTCGCCGCGACAAAGGTCTTTCCTTCCGCTGGTACACTGCTCGTGACCACGACCCTGCGCAGCGGCCGTGTTCCAGCGATCTGATACAAACGTGATCTCAGGGTTCGGAATCTTTCCGCGCCAACGCTCGCTTCGTCTCCGCCCTCAAACACGCTCATTCGCGGATCAATCCTCCAGCGCGTCGGACTGCAGCGTTTGACTAAATCCTCATAACGAATATAGGCCGGAGCTTCGAGCGATTCTTCGAGCCGCAGTGTTGGTTCGTCGAGTTCCCGCAACGGCGCCCCGATCCGCGGCGCATCCGCGACTTCGAGGAAACTCGGCTCGGCGCTGGCCGCGAGCTGTGCAGAACGTTCTTGAGCGGCTTTCTTCAATGCTTCATGAATCCGGCTCATAGATTTTCCGTTTCCCTTTGTGTCATCTCTTGAACCTCAGGCTCGCGTCCCCGCAAGCCTTAACTGATCCCCATTCTTGTTCGACAGAACTTTGCCGGCTGGCGCTACGTTTGGTACCAGCGCGAGCACTGGAAGCTGCATGCAAATCTCCACGTCGCGCTCGGAATGCATGGACGGGTCAAATGCCGCAAGCATGTACAAAATCGCCAGCCCCAGCGCCAAGCCGCCACCCGCGCCGGCACCGGCAAAAACGGGCTTCTTCGGGAACGATGGTGTCATCGGCAGGCTCGGCGGATCCAGCACGCGCAGGTTCTCACCGTGCTGCTGACGGTTCAAATCTCTCGCTATTGCCGATTGGTCATGCTTTTTTAGGAGATCGTTATAACCGTCGAGGGCGGTCTGGTAGTTTCTTGTCAACTCTTTGAATTGCTGCTCCACGGCGGGAGTAGATTGAATCTTGCCCTGCAATGTATTGATGTCACTCTGCATTCTCGCCTGCTGCTTTATCAAACCGGCCACATTCAGATCATCTTGGCGCAACTTCGCGCGATACTGTTGAATCACAGCCGGTTCGACCGCATTTGCCTGGCTGTTGGCCTGCGTGTTCCCGCCTTTTGGCGCCTCAGCCATCCGCCTTTTCAGTTGTTCAATCTGATTCTTGGCCTTGATTACGTCCGGGTGATCGGGCGTGTAGCGCGCCTGGAGCGAATTAAGCTGGTCCTGTAACGCGCTCAATTGCTGATCGAGTGTTTCCGAGGGAGTCTCGCCTCGATTCACGGCCTTCCAGGTGGCCAGTTGCGAAGCCAGGAGCGATTCAGTCATCGCCTTGTCCTGTTGTCCCCGGTTCACCGCCTGGGTAATGGCCTCCAGTTGGGTATTCATTCCTGTCAACAAACCAAGATTCGCCTGCTCCTGATCCGGCAGCGAACCCATGTACTTCTTCTTAAACTCAGCCAGTTTGGCATCCTGATCGTCAAGATTCCGCTTGGCCTCTTCAACGTGTTGCGCGAAAAATTCCGTGGTATTGGTGCCTTCGACGTCGATGTCTCGCGAGTTTTGCTCCATGAACATGGTCGTGATTTCGCTGCAAATCCGTTGCGCGACTTGCGGATTATCGAACGTCACGTTGATGTGGAATCCGGGCAATTGGCGGTTTTGCGTTCCTTGCATCGGTTCTAGCGGCGTCACTTCAATCGCCGCACGCAGCCTCGCGACGAGATCTTCCATATGAACGCTATCGCGATCCGATGCATACAATCCGAATTTCTCAATGATTGGCTGTAAGCGCGAACGGCTCAGAATCTGTTCCTGCATCGAGGCCAAACGCTGGTTTGTAGCTTCCGTAACCACCGGTTTAACCAGGTCCGGCGATACGGTCTGCTGGTCGACCAAAACCAGGGTCTGCGAGGTGAAACGCTTCGGCAGGAAAAAGGTGCTGCCTAGCGCCAGCGAGACGCCAGCAATCACCGTCAGAGGCAACACCCACCAGTACCTGTTGAATATCCGTTTCAGTTCGGCCATGCTCATTTCGCCGTTTCGAATCATTTCTTCCTCACCGCCGCTACTCTTGAAACATTCCCAATTGCTGAGCGGTTAGCATCGTCTTCGATCTCTGCCGCTTCTTTTCGGATCAGAATTTAAACCCATCCCTGGCACAAGTGCCACATACTAGGTTGCAAGCCCGCTGCCACCTTGGTCCGGCGAGCCCAACCACTCTCTCAATTCTAAGTCACTTATTTTCTGTTAGATATACAGTTTTCCCCCAAGTTTCCTGTTTCCGTGGTCCTCCATTCCTGAGCCCTCTTTATGGGAAAGTGGAACTATTCTATCCACCTTGTCCCTAATTTTCGCCTTTGCACCGGTCCGATGGTTGATTTTTGCTGCCACTTGGAGACTCCGGATGGCTGCCCTTGCGACGCTACACCCGTAAATAGATACAAACATGGGACATATTCGCTTGACAGGGAGGGCTGGCTCTGAAAAAAGGGATGGCGTGGAAAGTTGCCATAGTTTGTACAGCCAAGCAAGGTCTGTACGACCCTGGGTTCGATACGGTATCTTACGACATATGAATCATGGTTCCAGGAGCGTTGCCACATTTTGTCTTCTAGCAGTATTTCTTGTCCTCTCCTCGTGCTCGCGAGACCCCAACGTCAGAAAGCAGAAATTCGTTACCCAGGGAGATGCCTATTTCAATGCGGGGAAGTATCCTGAGGCGCAAATTTCTTACTCGCGCGCTCTTCAAATCGATCCCCGCTACGTAGTCGCGCTTTACAAGAGCGCCCAGTGCAGCGAACGAGTCGGCAATTGGAACGCCGCATATAACGAGTTGTTGCGCACCGTTGACCTTGACCCGCAAAACTGGCCGGCACAGCTCGATCTGGGAAAGATCTTTCTCGGCGCAGGGAAACCGCAAGAGGCAAAGGACCGCGCGCTTCTGATTTTGCGCAGCAATCCAAAAGACGTGGACGCGCAGATGCTGCTGTCGGGTTCCGACGCCGCTCTCGGCAATCAACAGGCTGCGTTGTCCGAAGCTCGCGATGCCGTGAGTCTGGATCCGGGGCGCGCTGCCGCTTATATGAATCTCGGGCTGCTGCAGCAAAAGTGGGGAGCTTCTAACGAAGCCGAAAACAGTTTGCAGAAAGCTTTATCTTTAGACTCCAAATCGGCCACGCCAAGAATGGTTCTGGGCGCGCTCTATGAAAATCAAAAGCGCTTCGACGACGCCCGCAAACAATTTGAAGCCGCTATTCAGGTCGAACCGAAAAATCCCGGTCCACGCACCGCTCTGGCCACGCTTTATTTCGCGCAGGGACAGCTCGATCAAGCTGAAAAAGTTCTCGTCGACGCCAAGTCCGCGATGCCCGACGTTCCCGCCGGCTATCGCATGCTGGGTGACTTCTATCTCGCGCGTAACGACTCGGCAAAAGCCCTGGCTGAGTTTTCGTCGCTCATGGCCAGCCATCCGAACGATCTTGCCGTCAAAAAAACCTATATCCAGCTTCTCATCCTGGCGCACAGAGTGGATGAGGCGAGCTCCCTGAACGATTCGATTTTGAAGAACGCCCCTAGCGACGTCGATGCTCTGGTTCTGCGCGGGCAGGTTCAAATTCAACGGAAGAAAGCCGACGACGCAATTGTCACCTTGCAGGACGCCGTGAAAAATTCGCCGGACAACTCTGCTGCACATTTGCAGCTTGGATATGCGTACCAACTGAAAGGCAATTCGAATCAGGCTGAAACGGAGTGGCGTAAAACAGTGCAATTGCAACCGAACTCCGCCGAAGCTTGGCGCGCGCTCGCCGCACTAGCCGGCCAGCGTCGCGACTGGAATGAACTTCAGTCAATGGGCGCGCAGCTGATGAAGATCGCTCCCAACGCCCCCGAGGGCTACGTCTATCATGCGACCGCGCGTGCAAATCAAGGCGACGTCGCATCCGCCGAAGCGGATCTCAATCGGCTGATTCAAGCTAGTCCGCAAAATCCTGCTGGCTATATTCAACTCGGGCTTTTGCGCACCCAGCAGAAACGTTGGTCCGATGCTGAATCCCTTTTCCACCAGGCGCTGGCGCACGATCCCAATTCTTTCGCTGCGCAGGAAGCTCTTACCAATCTGGATTTCCAGCGCGGCCAACCCGCCGCCGCCGTACAGCGTTTAAAGGATCAATTTCAAAGATCCCCCAACGACGCAGGCATCGCTTTTCTTCTCGCTCAAGCGCAACTCCGCAATTCCCAGTCAGCCGAGGCTGAACAAACTTTCGCCCGCGCCGCTGAACTTTCGCCTTCAAACGCAGCCCCGATTATCGCTCTGGGTGGAGTGCAGGTTAGCCGCGGCGAGACCGACGCTGCAATCGCCAGTTACAAACGCGCAATTCCGCTGGCCCCTACCAACGCCCAGCTAGTAGTCACCCTGGGAACTCTTTACGAAGGAAAGGGCGATTGGCAGCAAGCCCAGAACAGCTATCGGCAAGCACTTTCGATTCAATCGGACAACGCTTATGCCGCCAACAATCTTGCGTATCTTCTCCTTGAACACGGTGGCGACGTGAACGTGGCGTTGGGACTTGCGCAGATCGGTCGTCGCGGGCTAGGCGACTCGCCCAACTCCGCCGATACCCTGGCGTGGGCATACTTTCACACGGGAGCATTCTCCGTGGCCGCCCCTTTGCTTGAGGAAGCGATTAAGAAAGTGCCTTCGAATCCTACCTACCGCTACCATTTGGGCATGGTCTATCAGAAACTAAATGACCCGGTACACGCGCGCCTAGCCTTCGAAGGCGCCATCAAAGCCAAACCCGACAGCCCCGCCGCGGATGCTGCGCGCAAAGCGATAAGTGAACTTGCCGGCACCTGACCCCTGTTCAGCCCTTTACACGCGAATCATTCCGGCTTTCAATTAGTAAAGATGAGGCAACCCGATGGCTGCTGAGGTCTCTCAACCGCAAACGCTTGAAGCCGATATCGTTCCTCTCGGAACGCGCAATGGCATCGAAATGGCGATCGCGCGCCGCACCGCGAAGACGCTCGGCAAAATTATTGCCAAGCCCAATTCTCCCGATCTGATCGAAGGCGTACTGATCGAACCGCTACAGGTCTATCCGGATGACCGGGGCTTTTTTTGTGAGCTGGCTCGGCTTGGCAAAGGGCTCGCCGAAAAAATGGTTCCCGGCGACCAGTGCAAGATCCAGGTCTCTTTGACGCTCACGTATCCTGGCACCATCAAGGCGATTCATTATCACTCCGAGCAAAGCGATCTTTGGGCGCCCGTTTCCGGCATGGTGCAAGTCTTTCTGTACGACCTTCGCCGCAAGTCGCGCTCCTTCGGTGCCATTAACACGATTTTTGCCGGCCGCTTTCAGCCGTGGGAAATTCTCATTCCTCCCGGTGTCGCCCACGGTTACAAAGCTCTCGGAGTCGAGCCGATCCAACTGGTGTATTTCACCGATCGGCATTACAACCCTGCCGATGAACTGCGCCTGCCTTACGATCACCCAGATATTGCCTACGACTGGGAAATCCAGCATAAGTAGCCATGCGCGTCCTTGTCCTCGGTGCCCGCGGAATGCTTGGTAGCGATCTTCTCAAAGAGTGGCAGTCCGACGAGCTAATCCCGGCCGGCTCAGCCGAAGCCGATATTCGCAATTTCGCTGAGGTAGAGAAGCTAGTATCGAAAGTCCGGCCCGACTGGATCGTTCTCTCTGCCGCCTACACCGACGTGGACGGCTGCGAGCGCAATCCTGAATTGGCTTTCGCGGTAAACGGCACTGGAGTCGACAATGTCGCTCGAGCTGCCCAGTCCATCGCCGCCCGCATATTCCTTGTCAGCACCGACTACGTCTTCGATGGCGTGAGCAGTCGCCCGTATGAGGTTAACGACCCTATGGCTCCCATAAACGTTTATGGCGCCTCGAAAGCGGCGGGCGAAGCAGCGCTGCGCAATTCCTCTGGCGCGTGGTGCATTGGTCGCACTTCGTGGTTATTCGGAGTTCACGGCCCATCTTTTCCGCAAAAAATTTTACAAGCCGCACAAACCCGTCCGGAGCTTTCCGTGGTCAACGATCAGGTGGGGTCGCCGACCTATACGCGCGATCTTGCCTGTGCGATTCGTGATTTGGTGCGCAAGGATGCGCGTGGAATCACGCACATCACTAACGAAGGCGTTTGCTCCTGGTTCGATTTTGCTCGCGAAATCCTGTTGCAGTCCGACCGCCAGTCCGTTCCGGTTCTACCGATCACTACTGATCAATCCGCGCGGCCTGCGCGCCGCCCAAACTATTCCGTACTGTCCGCGACCAGCCTTCACTCCTACGGCGTGCGGTTGCGCCCCTGGCAGGAAGCCTTAGGAGCCTTCCTGCAGGAGCGCCGCAACACCGTCGCCTCTTAAGGTACTATTGCGGTCACTTCGTTCGAATAGGCGCTCTCGCTGCCGCCAGCGTCCACCGAGGTGGCCACGTAGTAGTAAGTCTGTCCGCTTTGCACGCTCGAATCGGCGTAGCTCACTCCTCCTACCACCGAACCGTTCAGTTTGGCGTATGAGCTTCCGCTCACCACACTGCGATACACGTTATAACCGGTCACCGAGGAACTGCTCGCGCCCCAGTTCAACGCTACCGCGTGCTGCGCCGGGGCTGCCACTCCAGTGCCGCTCAGCGCGACGCTTGGGACTGACCCTGTCGCATTGCTCAGAATGTTCACGCTGCCACTCACTGCGCCCGCCGCTGATGGAGCAAACTGCACGCTCACCGATGTGCTCTGGTTAGGCGACAGCGTCACCGCTCCGGCCCCGCTCACGATGGAATATCCGGTGCCGGTCGCAGTCATTGCCGAAATTGCCACGTTCGCATTGCCTGTGTTGGTCACCGTAAACCCGTGCGCCGCTGAACTTCCGTCGGTCACGCTGCCAAAGCTCAGGCTGCTCGGGTTCACGCTAATTGTGTACGACGACGCCACGCCAGTCGCGCTGAGCGCGACGGATGCCGGCGAGTTGGGCGCATTGCTGATGATCGAGACCGCGCCGCTCACGTTTCCTGCCGATTGAGGCGCGTATTGCACGTTGAAGTTTCCGCTCTGACCAGGCGTAATCGTCATAGGCAGTGCCAGGCCGCCCAAGCTGAATCCCGCGCCGGTCACCGTCGCTTGCGATACCGTTAAGTTCGCCGTGCCGCTGTTCTTGATCTGGACCGTCTGCGAGTTCGTGTTCCCAGTTACCACCGAACCAAAGCTGGCGGATGCCGGTATCAGGCTCAGTCCGGGTTGAACTTGCGTACCCGTGACGGCCGCTACCGCGCTCACTCCATCGTTATTGGTCACGGTTACGCTGCCAGCTGTCGCGCCAGCAGCCGTTGGAGCAAACGTCACAGTTAGCGTAACGCTCTTGGAAGGCGCAAGTGTCACCGGCGCTCCCAGTCCGCCGACTGAAATTCCCGCCCCGCTTGCGGCGACCCGCGTCACCGTCACGCTCGAGTTTCCCGTATTCGAGAGTTGCACGGTTTGCGTCGTGTTGCTTCCGGCGTTTACGTTGCCAAAGTTCACGCTGCTCGGCGAAAGAGACATGGTGTAACTTGCCGCCACTGCGCTTCCGTTCAACGCCACCGTTGCGGTTGCATTCTGTGCGTTGCTGGCGATCGTGATTGCGCCGCTTGCCGTTCCGGCCGCGGTTGGCGCGAATGTGGCCTCTAGCGGCATGGACTGGCCGGCAGATAGAGTCACCGGCACGGCCACACTGCTCAAACTAAAAGCTCCGCCGGTGACTGCAATTTGCGTGATTTGCACATCATTCGTGCCGGCGTTCTTCAGTGCCACCGCTTGCGTAACGCTGCCATTGACCAGCACATTCCCGAAATTGAGTGCCGTCGCGCTTAATGAAAGTTGCGATGACCCCGCCGCTGCACCTTTGAGTCTTACCTTCGACGACCCGCCGTGCGAGGTCATCGCAGTCAGCGTTCCCGAAGCCGATCCCGAGGTCGAACTGGTGAATAGCACCTGAAATCTCGCTGACTGGCCAGGCCCGAGCGACAAGGGTGTCACGAGACCGGAAGTCGCGAATTGAACCGCGCTCGATGCCAATTGCGTAATCGTTACTGATTCCTTTCCGGTATTGGTGAGTACCGCTGTCTGCGTCGCCTTTTGCCCGATCGCTACATTGGGAAAAGTGATGTCAGAGGGCGAGATCTGCACTGTCGCCTGGGGCGTAGCACTTGCATTCGATGTGTTCGCTAGTCCTGCGCAACCGCTCAATACCGCTGCCCCACACGCCAACATCGCAAAGATCGTTGTTACTCCCCAACCCCGTCGTGCGCTAACCCCGAATTCTCTTGCCGCGTTTGCCTTTGTCGCGTTCGCGCTTGCCATTCATCGCCTCCGGACCGTTTCGTTCCGTGAGGCAGACTACGGCTTCAACACGCGTAAGAAATACTGGTTGGATGTTCAAATAAGGGACAGGCGTGCCCCTGTCCGAGCGAACATCGCTTGCTTCCAGTACTTTTTTTCGCGATTTCTCGGGGGCAATTCGCGCTAATTTTTAGTGGACTGCCCTGTTCGAATGGGCGGGTGACTGGGCAACGGAACAGGATTACTTTAGTCTAATATACTCTAATTACAATAGACACGCTGGCTTAGAGGACAGTCTGATTCGAATCTACGCCGGCACTGATGTGCTGCCGCCGCGTACTTGACTCGCAGGACGCTTCACAATTAGTCCCGCATCACGAATCTTGTAAATCAAAGCACGGTAGCTGATCTTCAGTTCTTGCGCAGCCTTTCGCCGGTTCCAGTGATTGGCCCGAAGCGCGTCAATAATTGCATTCCGTTCCATCTCGCGTATCGCTTCTTTGGCGATCTCTTTCAAGGACATCGCGCCCGGTGATCCAATTCGACCGCTTGGCTGATGCGGCTTCACGCGACTTGCTTCTCGCTGCATCAGGCCCTCGGTACCCACAACGATATATCGTGCGATGCAATTCGAAAGTTCTCGTAAGTTTCCCGGCCACGTCAAGTTTTGCAGATAACTCAGGAGCTCCGGTCCAAACGGCTCGCATTCCCTTTCGAATTGTCTTGCATGAAGATTGCGAAAATATTCGGCCAATTGAGGGATGTCGTCCCTCCGGTCCGCCAATCGGGGCATCTCCATCTTCAGGACGTTAATCCGGTAATACAGGTCCGCCCGAAAACGCCCGGCGGCAATCTCACCTTCCAAACGTCTTCCGGTGGCGCATATCACTCTGGTCTCGACGCTACGTTCAGCTTGATCGCCAAGCCTGGAAAAAAAACCATCCTGGAGAAAGTGCAAGAGTTTGCTCTGCAAGCTTAGGTCGAGGTCGGCAATTTCATCCAGAAAGAGCGTGCCCTGATGAGCCATTTCTACGCGGCCCGGTTTGCATTGGCTTGCTCCTGTAAACGCGCCCTTCTCATGGCCGAATAGTTCGCTCTCGAGCAGGCTTCCCGGAATCGCGGCACAATTTACTTTTACGAACTCCCCGCTGGCATACCTGGAGTTCGCATGCAACCACCGCGCCAGCACTTCTTTTCCGGTACCGCCGTCTCCCACCAGCAGCACTGCCACGTCGGTTCGGCAGATTTTTAGCGCCTTCTGTCTGACCTCTTCCATCGCGCGCGAAGTACCGAACACCACGTCGTCAGGCGGGAGAGCTCCCGGCCCATCGATCCTCACCATTTTCGTCGCGGCTTTTGTCGCCATGGTTCGAACGTAGTCTCTCGGCCGATGAGATTGCACTCCGCGCGCCATGTCGCGCAGATCCCCACAAAACCTTTACGAGACCCTAAGTCAGCTTAACTATCGTTTTTTGTGTTAGATGCAAGACGTCCCAATCGGCGGGTAATAGTACCAATGGTTGATCAGAATAGCCTACTCGGTTCATGGTAAGAGAAAGAATGTGCCGCACGGGAGAAGTACGCTTCCCGTTCGATTCCCCCCGCACGTGGCGCCGGGTTATCTTCGATTGTTACAGCGATTTGACAAACGTCGATGTTGGTTGCGATGAACCTTGGTCCTAGCTCGCCGCTCCGCGCATGATGTCGTAACGTTCTATAATTGCCGCGACGCCTTGCCGTTCGGATCCGTCTTCCATGCGGGATTCCACACGAACGATCTTACCGGACGCTTTGACCAACACTTCGTCGCCATTGGTCATCTCTCGCGGCAGTGTCAACATAATGTCTAAATTAGATCCGGCTCGTACGTCTTGATCAATTACAAAATACAAACCCCTGGTCGAGATGTCTCTGGTTCTTCCACTTTGCGTTTCCGCAAATCCTTGCGCCGGAATCCTTACCATCACCGGCAACGACAGATCGTAGCGGCGTACGCCGCGACGTTCAGACATTAGACCCATTCACCGCCACCCGAGTTCGCGGACAGCTCCCAACAGCTCGCGACCCTTTCGCACCGAGTTTGCCAGCAAACCACTTTGATTACTATTTCTGAATCTTTTCTAGTCCCGTTTCGGTGCCCTGAAAAGCAACAGCGGCGGCTCCGGCCATCTCTTGACCTTCCATCTATTCGCGCGCGAAGGAAAGCTAATCCGACCAGCAGAAGGCAACGCGCTATTCGGATGTGGCCGTAGGAACCGCAACAACGCTCTCCTTGTTCGGCGTCACGGTAGCCGCTCGGCGGCTTCGCGGCGTATCCAGGTTGAATTGCCGCATCTTATACAAGAGTGCCTTATAGCTGATTCCCAGCATCTTCGCCGCGTCCTTGCGGCACCAGCGCGTTTTTTCCAGGGCGTCGGCAATGGCCTCCATCTCCGCCTCATCCTTCAATCCGCGGACCAGCGCCTTGAGTCCCTGTTCTTTGGGCACTGTTATTTCTTGCCGCGGGGAAGTTCTCTGCCGCGTCGCTGACATCTCCACCAATTCGCGCAAGCTGCCTTCGTCGTCTTCCAGGATCACGTACCGTTTCACGAAGTTTTCCAGTTCGCGTAAGTTGCCGGGCCACGGATAATTCAAGGCCGCGTCCAACAGATGCTTGGATGGTTGCATCGGCTCTTTGCCAAACTTTTCGCTGTACTTGTCCAGAAAATGCCGGAACAGCAGAGGAATTTCCGCGGTTCGTTCGCGCAGCGGCGGCACCAGAATCGATAGCACGTTCAATCGGTAATATAAATCCTCGCGGAACCGCCCGGTCTTCATGGCCTCATGCACATCCACGTTGGTCGCCGCCAATACCCGCACGTCGGTTTCAATCAAATGCCGTCCGCCTAGTCTTGAATATTGATGATCCTGCAATACGTGCAGCAGTTTCGCCTGCAGGTGCGTGCTCATCTCCGCAATCTCGTCCAGAAAAATCGTGCCCTTGTTTGCCAGTTCAAATTTGCCGGGCTTCGATCGCACCGCCCCGGTAAACGCGCCTTGCTCAAACCCGAAAAGTTCCGACTCCAGCAGTTCTCCCGGCAATGCGGCGCAGTTCACTTTTATGAACGGCTGATTTCTCCGTTTTGATCGCAAGTGAATCATACGCGCGACCACTTCTTTGCCGACTCCGCTCTCACCGCACACGAATACCGGCACATCCACTGGTGCAATTTGCAGAATCTGCTGGCGAATTCGTACCATCTGCGGGCTCGCCGCCAGGAAACTCAAATCCTCCGTGACTTGATCGCAGTAATCGCGCAGTACCTGGTTCTCGGTGACCAGTTCCTTCTTTTGCCGCGATTTCAGCATCGCCGCATCCAACTCGGATTTCTCGAATGGCTTGGTCAAGTAGTCATGCGCGCCGATTCGAATTGCCTCCACTACGGTTCCCACTTCGTTCGAGCAGGACAACATGATCACGTTCAGCGTGCGATCCAGCTGCATCAGTTCCTTCAGCGTATCTATCCCGTTCATTTCCGGCATTAGTACATCCAGAATGACCAAGTCAGGCCGCCGGCCCTCACTGATTAGCTTGATCGCCTCTCGTCCACTGCTCAACGTTTCAACGTCGAATCCGTCCACTTCCAACAGCGTTTGCAAATACTTTCGGATGCTCGGTTCATCGTCTACCACCAGAACCTTTTCTTTGACGGCCATTGCACTGGTCCTTTCCACAGTCCTAAAAAAATCGCGTCAACTCTGCTCGATCGGCAGCAAAAATCTGAACGTGCTTCCCTTCTTCGCCTCGCTCTCCACCCAGATTTTCCCGCGGTGCGCCTGCACCAGCCTTTTGGCGATGGCCAACCCCAGACCCATACCTGACGTGTTCCGATCCACCCGCACGAAATCTTCGAAAATCTCCTGATGGTGTTCCGGCGGGATGCCCGCTCCAGAATCGGTCACGCTGACTTCCACGCTATTCGGCCGCGGAAGCCGGAACCGCCGCCGTTCCTGGCTGGGAGCCGCTTCCGCTACGCGTCTTTCCCAGAAATGCGGCTTCGCTATCAATGTCACGTTTCCGCCCGGCGGCGTGTGCTTCAGCGAATTGTCCAGCAGATTCGCCGCAGCCTGCTGCACTTTTTGATAGTCGAAGCGAAAGGTCGGTATGGAAGGGTCGAGCTGCACTTCCAATTTCACGCCTTTTCTCTGGAACGCCTCTGCCCAGCGCTTTGCCATCTCGTCCAGGCAATCTTGCAAGTCATTCTCGCGCAGTTGCAATACCAGCTTTCCACTTTCCAGCGCGGAATAGTTCAGGAACATCGAAACCAATCGCACCAACCGCTCACAACTTTCTTTCGACTCCTCTAGAATGTCTTTCTGTTTTTCCGTTAGACGGCCCAACGATCCAGCCAGCAGCAAATCGTAATACCCCTTGATCACCGCCAATGGGGTCTTCAGTTCATGCGCGGCGGAAGCTAGAAACACGGTTTTTTGCCGGTTTACTTCCTGCAGTTTCAAATACGCCGCCAGCAGATTGCGATAAGTGATCTCTCGTTCTTGCAACAACTCCTGGACCGTGAGCTGTGTCGCGCTCTCCGCAGCGAGACCGTCAGTAGCTTTGTCTTTAATCTGGACAACGAGCCACTCCGCCTCCGGAGTCAGCCTAAATCGCGCTATTTTTCGACTCTCAGATCCGGGAATTTCCCGCTCCGCCCAGGCTCTTCCCGTCGCCAACTCTTCCAGAATCTCAGCACCATTGCCTCGGAATAGATTTTCGAAAATATTTACGGTCTGACTTCTGATCGGTTCGGCGGTACCGAGCAGCGCCTTGGCCGCGCCATTGGCCGCAAGCAGCAGACCCCTGCGATCGGTCACCATTACCGGCGCCTCGATTCCTTCAATTATTCCTCGAAATGAATCGACGGTTAGCACGGTGGGGAACAGGCCATCTGCAGCCGCCGAGGCTACCACCCGACCGCTCATGCTCTACTTTCACCCTGCTCTCTGCCGAGTGGCAAAATTTTTCCCATCGCCTTGCGGTCATCCTCCCACCCAGTCATAGGACTGTCAATGGTAATTCCGTTCCATTTGCACAATTGCGGAAACTCCGTGGACATTTCCGAGTTGGCCTTTCTCGGAACCTGCTTCAGAACGCCTCGCCGTTGAATTAACCAGCACAGTTTCAATGCGTTAGAAACAGTCTAATGCCACCCGCGATGGCAATTCATATGCTCCATGGCGTACTAGTTCATCCGTACCAAGAGAGCAAAGTGCCTAGTCAAATTTTAAAGACACAAAACACGATGGCCCCCCCCCACCAGCGGCAAAACCCGCGCATCCGTATTCAAATCCCAGTTTTCCTCCGTGGCACAGATGCATTGGGCGCGGACTTCATTGAATTGACCAAGACCCTCAATATCAGCTCCACAGGTGCCTGCATTGCTTCCTCGCATATGCTTCAAACAGAACAGGTTATCCAGCTGACGATTCCGACCCCGTCTCCTTCGACGGCTGGTCTGGTTCCCTACGAGACTCCCCCCATTTCGGCTCGCGTGCTTCGCCAAGAGTCGGCCGGCGATCTCCGCCTTTTCGGGTTGGAGTTCGTTCATCCCCTCTCTTAAACTTCATTCCAGTACTACTACGGGCCGACGCTTTTAGGACCGCGCAGGCGCCCTTAGGGGTTCCAGTCCACTATTTTTTCCTTTTGTAAATTCTTGTTTGTGCTATCGTTACGCCCACTTGCAGTCGCAAGAAGCGTGTTTTCGGATTTTGCGGTGCCAGCTTCGGTTGCTTGGCACTTCGCTTGCTCCACTCCTCTTGCACTGCAGTCGCATCGCCCCATTCCCCGCGGGGACAAACGAGGCAAGGTCCACACCGGTGATTCCCAGCTCCGGCGTTCCGGTATCCGCGCGCATGCGTCCGAATGACGCCTATTTTGAACTGATCGCAGACACTCTCGATGGATTGGAATCGGGTGCTCGTGCTCAATTCCTGCAGCGTTTTTTGCTTTCGCTCGCCCACGTCGAGATTCCCGAAAGCAAAGCGATCGCTCTCTGGGACGAAATCCTCTTGCGCCGCGTCCAACTCTCCGAACGGGCCGATTCTCCGGTCGCCCTGCAGACGGCTGTGGTCGACGTTCTATTTTCTGCCGGAATGTTTAACCTGCCGGTGGTCCTCGAATACGACGAACTAAAGAATCTGCATCGCAATGCCATCACCGATCCTCTAACTGCCCTATACAACCGTCGCTTGTTTAACGAGACTTTCGACAAAGAACTCAACCGCGCACGACGCTATGCTCACCCTCTTAGCCTGGTTACTCTCGATCTTCACCGCTTCAAGGAAGTAAACGACAAGCATGGTCATCCGCGTGGGGATGACGTTCTTCGCGCTGCCGCCGCTACTCTTAAGAAAGCTCTTCGTACTTCCGACTCAGCCTTCCGCATCGGCGGCGACGAATTCGCGTTGCTGCTTCCGCAAACCGACTCCTTTCAGGCCTCCGGTCTTAGCCGTCGTATTGGCGTAGTCTTCGCGGAAATCCTTCGGCCACTCAATCTCACGATTTCTGTCAGCATGGACCATGGAGTTTCCACCTACCCGCAGGACGGCGACCAGCGCGATCAATTGATTCGTATCGCGGACGAGCGTCTGTATTCCGCCAAACATGCGATTCATCAGATGGACGCGGGATATGCTCCCGATACTTCTCAAAAAAAGCATCAAGACATCGCGGCTGAAGCGGCTCCGCAAGCCCAGGCGACTATCCCCCGCGACCTCGCGCCTGAGCCAACTCCCCCGTCTGCATCGGTTCCTTCCGCGGTCACCGAGCCTGCTCAGGAGGTGCAGCCTCTTCCATTTCCATCTCCCACTTCAGCTCGAGCGCCCGAATCCGCCGTTCCTCCGCCTTCTTCGGCACTTCCGGTCTCTCCGCTGCAGACTTCGCGGCCCACTTTTCCGCTCGCTGTCGAGGAACCTCGCATCTTCGCTGTTCCTCGAAAGGCCGAACGCGTCTCGATGGCTGGAACAAATGCTTACGCCGTTCTGGCCGACCAACCCTCGCATCGCGCTCGCGTAATCGATCTGGGCTTTGGCGGAGTAGCCCTGGACTTTCCGAGCGAAGAAGGAGTTCCTGACACCCTTCTGGCCGTACTCCACGTGCCCATCCTTCCGCCGGTACGTGTCAGTCTAAAGCGCGTTTGGACCAAACAACTCAGCGAAGACACACTCCGCGTCGGTTGTTGTTTCATCTCCTGAGTTCTTCCCTATATTCAGCAGAGCTCTCTAAATAGTCTCGGCTGCTAGAAGGGACAGGTTACGGGCCCTGCCCCAAAGCTGTCCTCTGACCAAATTGCCAGTTTCATCCAGTCTTCTATATCGTTGCCACCATGCGTGGATTCTATTCTCAGCCCTCACTCGGTTCATTTGCGTCTTGTCGTCTCTGCAAATCTTCCGTGATCGTTCTGGCTTGCATCACCGTATTTGCCGGCGCTTTCTCCGGTTGCGCTTCGGTATCCGCGGACAGAGCCGCAGTCGAGAAAATTTCGGTTGTCCCCTCGGTCATCGATTTCAAAGGTGTCGTCGTCGGTCAGAAAAACTCCCAAACCGTCCAAGTTACCAATTCCAGTTCGGATCCCATCAACCTGAAGAGCCTGCACGTGTCTGGAGCGGGATTCTCACTGCCCTCGGCAAAGGCTCCCGTTCTCCTGGCTCCGGGCAGCCATCTCACCGTCAGCGTAGTTTTCTCCCCCCCGGCTGCGGTTGACGAGAGCGGTTCACTCGTTATCTCCTTAGCCGATTTGAAGACTCCGATTCTCATCCCGCTCTCCGGCGCCGGAGAAAAGGCCGCGCCCAAACTCTCGCTTTCTCCCAGTGCGGTAAATTTCGGCACTCGCGCAATAAAAAGCTCGACTTCTCAATCGGTGGTGCTCACCAATACCGGGAACCTAGCACTTTCGATCAGCTCTGTAAGCGTGGCCAATCCTGAGTTTTCCGTTTCCGGCATCAGCAAAGGCGTGTCCCTTTCGCCCAACCAAAAGCTCGAGTTTCAAGTCTGGTTCCACCCAACCGCCGGTGGTAAATCCGCCGGCACGATCTCCCTGGATTCATCGGCCGGCTTGGCCCCGGTAAAACTCGCGGTTGCTGGATCCGCTTCCACTTCCAGCAACTCTGCTTCTGCGCTTCACTCAGTGACCCTTGATTGGACTGACCGCTCCAGCTCCACCAGGGGTTATCACGTTTACCGGGGAGAAGCTCAGGGCGGCCCGTTCGAGCGCCTGACCGGAACTCCCCTCGAAACAATGTCCTACAGGGACACCAATATCTCAGCCGGCGGTCGTTACTTCTACGTAGTGACCGCAGTCGGAGAGGGCGGCCCCGAGAGCCCTTATTCAAACGAGGTCGCGGTCGAAATTCCTAACAACTGATTGCTACTCTGCTTTTCAGCGTGATTTCGCCGATTTGGCGGATTGTTCTGCTCACGGTATAATAGAGAGTTGCTTGCGACCTAGCGACGCCGCTGCCTGGCCTGTGAATCGAGGAAGCGGCGCAGACCGGCCGCGACAGAATGGAGATCCGATGAAGCCCGGTATTCACCCTGACTATCACGCTGTTACTGTGCATTGCGCCTGCGGGAACACTTTCCCCACGCGCTCCACAATCAAAGGCGATATGTTGCGCGTCGAAATTTGCTCAAATTGCCACCCGTTCTTCACCGGCAAGCAAAAACTGGTAGACACCGCAGGCCGCGTAGAGCGTTTCACCAAGAAATACGCCGACGCAGCCGCAAAAACGGCCGCCGCCAAAAAGTAACTTCGGCAGCGACGCGCTTTGCACTGCATTAAGTCCAGGCCCCGGAGTATTCCGGGGCTTTGCTTTTTTTGTCTTGCCTCTCTCCCGCTCCTCTGCGTATCCTCGGCGTTAAGAAACACCTTCTGCTCTGCTCAAGGCGATCCGTTCAATACACGCTTCTCGGCATTTTTTCTTTGGACTTACCCCTCGCGACTTTCCCGCTGGCGTGTACAATAAAACTCCATCGTGGCTACACAATCGCGTATGTTTCAATCCGGAGATCCCGACGAGCTCGTCGCGTCCGCTCCGCCACGGGTAACTCTTCGTAACGCGTTCGCGCATCCCTTCGACTCTGCCATCGCCGCCGCCCGCACGTGCTACTCTTCCCGTCTGATCGGCCCTGAAGAGGTCAACGACAAGCAGCGCCTCAACATCGGCGCCGCTACCTTCTTCAGCGGACATCACACCGTTTACCAGCACGCGCATTTCGAATTCGGCCTGGAAAACATCAGCCGCCAGTTTGTCTGGTCCTTTCTCCACGCGCATCCTTTCTACAACTCCGAACAGCAATCGCAGCGCTACGTCCGCATGGACCGTACCCAGGCCTACATCCCGCAACTTTCGCTCTTTTTCGACGCTGAATCCCGCGCCATCTACGAACGCGCCATCGCTCGCGCCTGGTCCTATTACCGCGAACTTTCTTCACTTCTTCTCCCTCAATCGCGTGAAATTCTTCTCGATATCTGGCACGTCGGCCCCATGTCCCATCCCAAGCGCCTGCAGAAAATCGAGCGTTCCGCGGAAAAACGCGCCATCGAAATCGCCCGCTACATTCTTCCCGTTGCCGCGTTCACCACCATGGTGCACACCGTCTCCGGTATCGTTCTCCACCGCCTCTGGCGCATGTGCGCCGCTTCGGACACGCCCAGCGAAGCCCGCGCCATCATCGGCGAAATGGTAGCCCTAGTAAAAAATATCGACCCGCAATTTTTCGATCGTTTCGGAACCGAACCGCTAGACGAGCTTCCCGAATGGAAGGCCAACGCTACACAACCCGAGCAAGGAGATCAATTCGCGAAAGAATTCGACGCCCAACTAGACGGACGCACTGCCGCTTTGCTCGACTACTCCAAAAATGCGCCCGCAGTGGTAGCCTCGGCTTACCGCGCCGTACTCGGCCTGTCTGCGGCCGATTGCTCCGACGCCGAAGCCCTGGATCGCCTGCTGAATCCAGCGCGCAATCTCTACCGTCTGGAAACTCTAAACGTCGGCGTCCACGCGCCCATGATGCGAGCTTTGCAGCACGCTAACTACACGTTCGCAAAAAAAATCAGCCACACCGCTGATAGCCAGGACCAGCGTCATCGCATGATTCCCGGCTCCCGCCCCCTGCTCACGCTGGCCGACACCCGCGAACCCGACTACATCACGCCAGCTCTACTCAAAGAAAATCCTCGCGCCAAAGAAGTCTATGATCGCGCCATACTGGAGGCATGGCGTGCCAAAGATCAACTCCTCGATCGCGGCGTTCCGCAAGAAATCGCGCTCTATCTTTTACCCAACGCAAAATCCATTCGCCTCGTAGAATCCGGCTCCCTCCTCCATCTCCTTCACAAATGGACCATGCGCACCTGCTTCAACGCCCAAGAAGAAATCTACCAATCCTCGCTCGACGAAATCGCCCAGCTCCGCCAAGTCCATCCGCAGTTGGCCAAATACATAGGTCCGCCCTGCTACCTCCGAGCCGGCGTCAGCACTCCCATTTGCACCGAAGGTTCCCACTTCTGCGGCGTAAAAGTATGGCTGGACTTTCCCAACGTCCAGCGCCGAATCTAAACTTTCCTTTATCAGCCGCTCGAACGGAAGGCTTGGCCCGACAGGCATAAAATTCGGTCGCTCGATGGCGAAGAGGCTCAGATCCTCGTCAGCAAGTTGCATTCAGCGCTTCTCATACTAGAAAATAGACGTACTCCCCGCGCGTTCTTCGTGCTCGTTGGAGGTTTTTATGGCCGTCGGCTTCCGCTGTTTCGTTTCTCTGGCAATTTCGGCATTGCTGCTCTGTCAACCGCTCTTCGCTTTTCAGACTCCACTTTCAGACACTGCCGTCCGCGAAGCCTATTTTCTCGGCCAGCGTCACGATCAGTCGGTGTCCGATTTCTTTGCCAAGTACGCTAAAACCCTCCCCGCGCCACAGTACGGCCCTTACATCTCGACCATTCGCTTCCTCACTCCCTACGCGCAGGTGGTTTCGCTCTCCGGCAACAAGTCAGCCGGTTATAGCGCACAACAAGCGGAACGCGATCATCACGCGGACGCGGAAACCGTCGTCGTTTCCGTGGACATTTATTTGACCGATTCCTATGGTCCTTTCCTCGCCGCTCCAACCGGATCTCGCGCGGGTCTTACGCCTCGTTCCTCGGATTTCTGGAGGGATTTTGACGTCAGCGTCTCTTCGGACTCTCGCACCCTCTCGCCGCAGGATACCTCTGGCCAACCAATTTACAACTGCTCGGAATACGGCTGCTCGCTTGCGGGCGCAACCATTGCGCTAACCTTCGCTGCCGCCAAGTTTCCCTCTGACTCCGTCACCGTGAATGTCGTTCCCCCAGAAGGCGACGAAGTGAACCTAGACTTCGACCTGACTTCCTTTCGTTAGAGCCCGTCTGAGAAAATGCTCTCCGAGCTCCGCGCCCGATTGGTGAAGAACTTCTGAACCGGGTCATTCCGGCCCTGTCTGCGCTATCCTGTTGATGTCTTCGCCGCGGCCTTTGAATTCACATGAAGCGTCTCGCTATTTCCTTTTGCCTGCTCGGGTTAGTCTTTTCGAACAACCCCGTCGCATTTGAATTCCCCCTCTCAGACAACGCCATTCGCGAGGCTTACTTTCTCGGCCAGCGCAACGACCAGAAAACCTCCGACTTCCTCAAGCCGTACAGTCACTCATTCCCGCTACCGGACCAAGGCCCTTACATTTCGGAAATTCATCTGCTCACGCCCTACGCGCAAATTGTCTCCGACTGCAGCCGGCATTCGATCGGCTACAGTGCGCAGCAGGCCGCCGCCGATTATCATGGCCGCGGCGACACGCTCCTGCTGCAGGTTCGCATCGAATTGACGCCGACCTACACCTATGACGATGCCGTACGCACCGCCAACGACACCGCTGGCGAACTCAATCGCCAGCTATACCCGGAAGACTTCTGGCAGGCCTTTCAATTCAAAGTCTCCCGGGAAAAAAAATCGTTCGAACCACGCGCCATCTCGGCTGATCCCATCGAAGGCACCGCGTCGCCCTCAGACCGCGGGCCGACTCTGCGCGGCACTATTGTTTCGCTGGAATTCGAAGCCGAGCCGGTCGAATCTGGCATCGTCCAGATCGAAGTGACCGGCCCCACCGGCCAGCACGTTACCACCAAATTCGACCTGTCCAAACTCCGTTAAATCACCTCGATGGCTTCGTGTTGCTTCGTGCCGCGACGCCATGTACACTTATCGAATGCTATCGAGCCACACATACCAGAGGATCGCGCGGACTTGTTGTCCATGTAGCGCGTTCGTGTCCTCTGGCAACGGGTGGCTAGTGTACTAGAGCTTTAAACATAGCCGAGCAGCCTTATAGCCCACCGCCAGAGACGAACTGGCCGGTGGGTTTTGTGTTTTTGGAACGCACGATTCGGGTAAAGGAACAAAGCCAATGGCAAGCGTGCCACAACAACTGTCGAACCAAACGCTATCTCGCGCCTTATGGGAAGAGATGACGCCCGCGAGCCGCAAGCTCAAGCATCTTCAGGCGCTCGAGGCAGAAAGCATCCATATTCTTCGCGAAGCCGCAGCCGAGTTTTCACGGCCCGTAATGCTGTATTCGATTGGCAAGGACTCTTCGGCGATGCTGCGGCTGGCCGAGAAGGCCTTTTTCCCCGGCCGGATTCCCTTCCCTCTGCTGCACGTGGACACCAGTTACAAGTTCCCGGAGATGATCGAATTTCGCGATCAATATGCCAAACAGATTGGGACGGAACTCCTGGTGCGCCAAAACCGGGAAGCGCTCGATGCCGGGGCAAATCCGTTCGCGCTCGGAACGCAAAAATGCTGCGGCCTGTTGAAGACAAAATCGCTGCTCGATGCGCTTGCCGAAGGCGGCTTCAATGCGGCGTTCGGTGGCGCCAGACGCGATGAAGAGAAGTCCCGCGCAAAAGAAAGAATCTATTCGTTCCGGGACGCCCACGGACAATGGGATCCCAAAAACCAGCGGCCCGAGCTTTGGAATATTTTCAATTCAAGAATCGACAAGGGGGAAAGTATTCGTATCTTCCCGCTTTCCAATTGGACCGAATTGGACGTGTGGCTGTACATCTACACGGAAAACATCCCGATCGTGCCGCTCTATTTTGCCAGGGAACGGGAAGCGGTCATTCGTGATGGTTCGATTGTTTTGATCTATTCGCAGGACCAGCTCAAGTTCGGCGAAAAATCCCAAAAGATCAAATGCCGCATGCGATCGCTCGGGTGCGTGCCGTGCACCGGAGCCATCCGGTCTGAAGCCGATACCGTTCCCAGAATTATCGAGGAGATGATTTCGTTCCGCCGCTCGGAACGCGAAAATCGCGCCATCGATCACGACGAAGAAGGCTCGATGGAGATCAAGAAGCGCGAGGGCTACTTTTGATGCCTTTCGCTACGACCGCCGAAGTGCAAAATGAGTTCGCGCTGTTCCTCGAACAGAATTTGAACAAGGAACTTCTCCGGTTTACAACCGCAGGGAGCGTGGATGACGGCAAGTCCACGTTGATCGGAAGACTGCTGCACGATTCGAAGACCGTCTATGAAGACCAGCTTGCCTCCGTGAAGAAGAGCCGGATCAACCGTTCCAGCGGACCAATCGATTTTTCGCTGATAACAGACGGGCTGCGCGCGGAGCGTGAGCAAGGCATTACCATCGATGTGGGCTACCGATACTTCGCGACGGCACAACGGAAATTCATTATCGCGGACACACCCGGGCACGAACAATATACCCGCAACATGGCCACCGGCGCTTCAACGGCGCATTTAGCGGTGATTTTGATCGATGGAACCAAGGGACTTCTTCCTCAGACGCTGCGGCACACCTACATCTCTTCTCTTTTGGGAATTTCCTGCGTCGTTGCCGCCGTCAACAAGATGGACTTGCTTGAATACCAGGAAGAAAAATTCCTGCAACTCGAAAGAGAATTCCGTGCACTTGCTGACCGGTTGGGTATCTGCGAGGTGCAGTGCATTCCGCTCAGCGCTCTCACAGGAGACAACGTCGTAGAACGCAGCCGGAAAATGCCGTGGTACAAGGGGCCGGCACTACTGGAATATCTGGAAACGGTTCCGATCACCAGCTCCGAGAGCACGCGGGGCTTCCGATTCCCCGTTCAGTACGTGGTCCGGCCCGACGCACATTTCCGCGGGTTCGCGGGGCAAATAGCCAGTGGTGTAATTCGCCCCGGTGATGTCGTTACCGCGCTACCGTCCGGCCAACAATCTCGCGTGGAATCGATCGTCACCTACGATGGACCGCTGGCCGAGGCCTTCTCTCCGCTATCGGTCACCTTGAAGCTCGAAGACGAAATCGACCTGAGCCGGGGAGACATGCTCGTGTCAGCCGCGAATCCTCCGCAAGTTTCGCAGCGCTTTCAAGCAAGCGCCGTCTGGATGCATGCGCAGCCGCTCGAAGCTGGACGCCCCTTTCTGATAAAGCACTGCGCGCGGCAGGTGCGGGGCCAAGCCACCAAAATCTCTCATCGCGTGAACATCGGCACTCTCGCAACAGAGGCGGCGGCGCGGCTTGAGATGAATGACATTGCGCTGGTCGAGTTCGAAACCAGCAGCCCGCTCTTTTTCGATTCTTATCGACTGAACAGAACCACTGGAAGTTTCATTGTCATCGATCCCCTGACCAACGCGACTCTCGGCGCGGGAATGATTCGAGAGAATCTCTCCGTAACTGAAGACATTAGGGCGGCACAACAAAGATCGGCCCCGGACGCCCCGGTCGCTCCTTTCGAACGGCATCACAGGCATGGCCACTACCCAGCCACTATTTTGGTCAACGCTCGCCCCGCTCTCTCGCGGCGGCTCGAGCGCGCACTCTTCAACCAAGGGTTCGAAGCAATGCTTGTCGAAGAAAATCCCTCCGATGCTCGGACGAAAAACACCTGCGCCGCGCTATGCGCCGCAGGGTACGTCCTCGTCTACCACAACCCGTCGCTCGGTTCGGACGAGAGATCGCAATTGAAAGCGGCGGCGGGCGAACACTTCTTCGATCTTGCTGAACTGGATCTGCCCGCCGGAGATGCGGAGGCCGTTCAATACGTTCTTACCCTGGCCGCGTCGCTACGCATCCGCGCGAACCCGGAAATTCTTGAAAGGTGATTTGAAATGGGAACCACATTCGCAGCTGAAAATATCGAACATCTTCCGCCCGCCGAAGCCCTGAATGCTGTGCTCGACGCCCACCCCGGGCACACCGCCTGTCTTACGTGCAGTTTCCAGGCCGAAGACATGATCGTGCTCAATCTTGTTCGGCAACGCACGCCTGACATTCCGGTGTTGTTCCTCGACACCGGCTACCACTTCGCCGAGACATACGAATATCGCGACCGCATGGCAAAGGAATGGTCCTTGAATCTGGTCAACGTGCTTCCACGGAAAAGGGTGCAACAGCAGGAATCGGAATTAGGCATTCTATACCGGACAAATCCAACCAGCTGCTGCCAGCTGCGCAAAGTTGAGCCGCTGTTCGACGCGCTCTATCCCTACCAGCTGTGGTTCACGGGATTGCGGCGCGAGCAGTCTCCCACGCGAAAAAATCTCAAGAAAGTGGAAGAACACCGGTTGCCGAGCGGAAAAACGCTCTTGAAAGTGAGCCTTCTCGCGGATTGGACCTGGGGACAAGTCTGGGAGCACACCGCCAGGCACCGAATCAGTTACTTGCCGCAATACGATCAAGGCTATTTGAGCATCGGCTGCGAGCCTTGCACCGCAATTCCTGATGACCCGAAGAATCCGCGCTCCGGCCGCTGGGGTGGCAAGAAAACGGAATGTGGCATCCACACTTTCTCCGAGAACAGGCAGTAATGCATTACCTGATTGGATTCCTCATTGCTCTCGCGGTAGGACTCACCGGCGTAGGCGGCGGAAGTTTTACCGTGCCTGCCCTGGTGCTGATTGCCGGGTTGACCGCAGGTGAGGCCGTTGGCACAGCATTTTTGTTTTCCGGCGTACTGCGCTTGATTGCGGTTCCCTTCTATCTCCTCGGCAAACAGATTCACTCGCGCTATTTGTGGCTTCTGCTGAAGGGCGCAATTCCGGGCCTGGTTGTCGGCACCGGGGTGCTACATCTATTGAATAGAGAGGCGGGAAGTCCAGTGGTGATCATACTATTGGGCGTTGTCCTGGCCGCCTCATCGAGTGTGACCTTCATCAGGCGTGTGCAAAACCCGGCGTTCGCCGCGAAAAATCATCGATGGCTTCCCTGGCTCGCTCTGCCGATTGGAGTGGAATCGGGGTTTTCCTCTGCGGGTGCCGGAGCGCTTGGAACCGTTCTGCTGTTGAATTATTCCGAGATGACGCCGACGCAAGTCGTCGGAACGGACCTGCTCTTCGGATTGGTGCTCGCGGTCATTGGCAGCGCTTTTCACTGGAGCTTTGGCTCGATCAGTCTACCGATGCTGGCTCAACTCCTTTTCGGCGGTGTTCCCGGGGTCCTGCTCGGTTGCCTGTTAGCCCCGAAAGTCCCCGCCAACAAGCTTAAGACGGCCGTTGCAGTCGTGGCTATTTTCGCGGGCTTGCAACTGGTGTGGAGTGGCGGCCACACGCTTGCCCAAAGACACGCGACGAACGTAGCTCAGACCACCGCCCATGTAGGGGTCGGCCATGCACGCTAGCCAGCAAACTTTCGCGCAACATTAGCTCCACGGCCACAACGTCAAGGCAAATCCAATTTGGGTTGAAGCTGCTTTGGTAAGGATAGAGACCCGCTGCTTTCGCCTAACTTAGCACTTAGGCCCGGAGGGGGGCTTCAAGATCGCGCCAGCGATTTTTGCAAGGGCAAGAATTTGCTCCGCGGCTCCACGCAGTAGGGCTTCGCGCGGCATTCCGAAGACGGCGCAACTTGCTTCGTCTCGCGCAATCGTGAACGCATCTGCTTGCTTCATTTCGATCATCGCCCATGCCAGTCATCAGGACGCCTGTCGCATTGCATCCAGCAGCTTGTGCCACGGATCGGAACAGCACGTTAACACCGGGACCATGACGGGGGCCCAGGTGGATCAGGCGAGAGCGGACAAGGACCTCATCAACTACCACAGGCTCAAAACGAATCTAATGATCTTGATGTGCGCCGCTAAATGATTCGCCGTGCTCAATGCGGTTGAGGCGCTTCGGGCCCGAATTCGGAAGCCATCCAGTCGGATCTTCCATTCGCCTCTACGAATTCTCGTGCAGAACCGTTTTCCCAGTCTATGGTTGACATGTAGCTAACATGCAAGTATGCTGACGACATGTCCAAGATGATTCAGCTTCGCAACGTGCCAGACGCCTTGCATCGGGGGCTGAAAGCTCGTGCCGCGATGGCCGGCATGTCCCTTTCGGATTATCTGTTGGCCGAAATCCGAGAGATCGCCGAAAGGCCTACCCTGGTGGAATTTCGAGAGCGGTTGCATAGGCGCAAGCCCGTTCGCGCGGATCTCGATTCCGCTCGCTTGCTGCGAGAAGAACGGGAAGCACGATGATCGTGCTCGATGCGTCGGCTGCTGTGGACTGGCTTCTGCAGACACCGACCGGGAGACTCGTTGAGAATCGCATCTATTCGCGCAACGAGACCCTACATGCGCCGCACCTTCTGGATCTCGAAGTAGCGCACGTACTGCGCCGTCTGGTTGCACAAGGAGTTGTGACCGGACTCCGGGCTCAGCAAGCAATCGAGGATCTATTGGATCTCCGGATCACGCGATATCCGCATGACGTCCTACTGTCCCGGATTTGGCAACTGCGTCACAATTTCTCCGCCTACGATGCGGCCTACATCACGTTGGCCGAAGAACTCGGAGCTGTGCTTGTGACTCGGGATGGTCGGCTCGGTTCGAATTCCGGCCATTCCGCCTCCATTGAACTCTTCTGATGTCACCTCTTCACGCGATACCGCTACCGCCATGCCGCTTCCCTAAGACCTAATTGTTTTTTCCTCCTTTCCTTCCAAAATCGTCACCGCCACAACCCTTCAGAAGGTTTCCGAGTGCTAGCTCCTGAAGTGATTGATCGAGGCGAGTGGGTGCTCAGTTGCTTCGCCAGACCGACGCGCAACTCTTCAAAAAGTATTCCCCAGAAGAAATTGCAGATGAAGCGCGAAGCTCTGGAAAAGCTCAACCGTCGAGCCAACGGGATGGTGCCAACAACAGCCGCAGACGATCTGATGGCGGCTCCAATGTGCACAGTCACGGTGCAATAACCCCATTCGTGCACAGTTCGTGCACAGTCGGGGTCAAAACGTAGGGTTCGGAGCAGAGATGAATCCGCTAAGTCTTTTGCAATCAGTAAAGAAAGAACTTGGTGGACGTGACCGGGATCGAACCGGTGACCCCCTGCTGGCGAATCAACAACTTACGACGATTGGCGAGGAACTGCTACTCAGCGATACAAGTACAGCGGAAACTTAGGGTTAGACACGTTCCGCCGCAAGCCGGTAGCACTCGGTAAGGTTTGGTGGTGGGTACAAAATTGGGCACAGTCCACCACCACTTGTGGGTCGTCTAGTTGTTCGGCCCCCAGACCGAGGGAGCGCGGTGATGCCCCTCGCAGCTCGTGGGCCTTCTCCATTTTTTTCCATTTTTGCAAAACGTCAGAACACACTACGTCGAGCCTCCCCAAACCCGCCGTCAGTTTCCTTTGGTGAGCTCACGTACAGCAATTCGGAAGCAAATGCCAGGAGATAGCAGGCCATGGCGAGCACGTAGAGCGACCGGAAACCAAAGTACATCGAGTTATATTCGAGCAAACCGCCACAGATAGCGCCCAAGAGATTGGAAGCCATAATCCCCGAGACCTGGCCCTTGTGTGTCAACAGGGTCGAGAAAACAATCCCGGAAAAAAATAGTGGACAGGTGAGTACAATCGCTGTTTCCAGCCGTCCCATGGGAGTGGAAGCGAATCCGCCCGATCTCGCGACAAACCAGCCAAGTGCGAGGGCTGCCAGCAGAAAAAGATAGGGGACCATAGGACGCTTGATGTTCAGCCACTGAACCGCACAATTTCCCAAAAATGCCATGGTCAAAATACCCGCGATCACAATCCCGATCACCTGCCAGGTATTACCGAAAGTCAAGCCCATCTCCGTGATCGCTTTGGTTTCCACCAACATGAAACCGATGCCGAGAAAGAAGAAGGAGAGATGGCTGAATCTGGGCCTTTCCTCAAAAAAGTTGGCGGCGACCAGGACAGACAGAAACAAGATGAGAAAGACCATGATCAGATAGGAGACAGGAAAGATTCGCCGAGGCATGTAGAAGAATGGCCAATCATCTGTTGAAACGTCGGCATGAAGCGACGGATTAGCATAGAACTCGGTCTGATTCGTGAATCCGGTGTCCTCTAACAACTTTGGTGGAAGCACCCAGTTTTTGTCATTTGATTCGAGGAACATAACCGAAGCGTCGTACCCAGCACGCACACTGACGGGAGGGCGTCCATCAAAAACATCTTGCAACATCAAATAGATTTTGCGGCCCATCTCATCGGACAACACTGAGAAAGAGAGAGAAAGAACACCATCCGATTTGAGGCGGTTGCGTGCTTCTCGCAACCCTTCTACGGTATATACGAACGAGTCCAGACGCACACTGGAGCCATGGCTAAGCAGGGTGTGGGAATCAAGCAAGCCGTAAACGATGAGGTCGAACTGATGATCGGTCCTGCGAAGGAAAGAACGGGCATCATTGATTACCACATGGACGCGAGGATTGTCGTAAGGCTTTTCGGGGTGGTTCTCTTTTCCGATGAGGAGGATTGCCGGATCAATTTCAATCGCCTCAACGTGCGCTGACCCGGAACGAAGCGCAGCGGCGACATCGTTGCCGGTTCCAGCACCGACAACCGCAACATTGCCTAGTTGAGGGTGAGCCTGGTAAGGGAATTCATAGTATTTGCGGACACCGGCAAAGCGGGAAGCGTGCTCGGCATCGGAAAAATCAAAAATGCGCTGATAGTAGTTTCCAGCGGCGCGGATCGTAGTCAGGCCGGTGTCCCCGGTGTGTCCAATCTCCAATAATTGATAGGGGGAGTAAATTCGCGTCCAAAGGGGATTCACAGGCCAAGCCAAAGTAACGGTGCAGACCACCGCGAAGGCGAATCCAATGATAAGGGAGGATGGCTTTCTCAAATAAAACAACAAAATGGCCAGGAAAGACAACGCGAACCAAACCGGTGGAGGCACCCATAGAAAACTCAGCAGAAGCATGAGCAATACGCCGATCAGGCTTCCGAGTAAATTAAATCCGTACGCCGAAAGCTTGGGTCGCCGTTCCATGAGGCGACCGCAGAGTTGGCCCAGGGGCAGGAACGCCAGAGCTGTGAGTAAGAAAACAACCGTCAGCAGAGAGTACAATACAACGATTCCCGTCAACTTAGACTGGCCGAATCCCATAGTGAGCTGCTCACGGAAGGGGATTGCCCGGAAAGGTGTTCGTGGACCGAACCGGACGACGTTCATAAAGACAAACTGCCAGGCCAGCAACGGGATCACGATCATCAGGGGGATGCGATCTCGCGTAGCGAGAGCGTAGCCTAATCCAAGACCAAGGAAACACGCCAGCAAACTGAAGTTCTTATAGAACGCAAAAAATTCAAAAATACTGGATTGCCAGCGTATAACAGCCAATTCGAGAAAAAGGCTAAGCGCCGCGGAAACCAATATGGCGACATTCACGTACTTGGGGGCTATGGAGTCCAAAAACTGACCCTGTGCTACGGAACTGGCATCGAGGAAACTCTCCGATTTAGTCAGCAGGTAATAGAAACCCACGGTCGCAATAATAGCGAGGCAGAGCAAGAGACTGGCTTTGACCAGAATTCCGTGTGACCCAATTCCACTGGTCCGCACCTCTTCTTCGAGGGGGAGCAGTGCGACGATCATGAAACTCCCCAAAGCGATGAGCATCCCGAAGCGCAGCAACGATCGCATCATCGGGGAACGTTCCGCACTATTGATCTCGATCGCAGACAGAGTGCTGCTCATTCTTGGGCCCGTATTGATCTGACTTCAGTAGTGCTTGGGGAGATTTCAAACAGTTTCGTCCCAGGTGCGAACTTCCAGGTTGCCCAGTAGCAACTTCGCGACGATACGTAGACAGTCGAATCGTAACCCCGTAATGTAAGCGACAACGGGACACTGTCCAACGCACATCGTTTATAGCTTCCAGCATTTTCTTTGTCAAGAAAACGCCCACAGATCGAGGGAAAAACTGCTGTCGCTAAGTCATTGAATTGGTTTGATTGGTATCGCGTGGGCCTGCGGGCAATCAAAGGCTATAAGCCGCTAGCCGATTCCAGGCTAAACGAGATTACGGGCGAGACGCTGGCCGACTTTGCGGCGTATCGGCAAACTAAAAAATTGCAAGGGAGCACGATTAACAGTTCACTTCGTGTTGTGCGGCGCGTGCTTAGACTGGCCGTCGAGTGGGGTTTGGCCGAATCCTCCCCGAAGGTCAACCTCTTGCCGGCGAGCGACACCGCGAACGAGTGGTAACTCCGAATGAGGAAGCAAAGTATTCAAGTGCAGCCACCGAGCCTGTCGCTTCCATCGCATCCGTGCGATGCGATACAAGGCTTGCGTCCCGAGGAATGTTTTCGGCTGCGCTGGGAAGCGATTACCTGGGTGAACGGTCGGAACGGCGTCCTACTAGTTACGCACGGCAAGACTGCGGCGGCGAGGCGCGTGCTCCCAATGACGCCGCGAGTGCGCGCTATCCTAGAAACGCGATGGGAAACAGCTGGCAAGCCCGCAGAGGGCTGGATATGGACTGCGCCGACCCGTAGCGGGCATGTCGAATCTTCGAGCCTCAAGAAACAACACGCGAGGACGTTCAAAACGTTGGCGGAAGAGGCCGCCAAGAATAACGAAAAGCCAATCCGCCCGTTCGTGCTTTACAGCCTTCGTCACACGTTCCTTACACGGCTGGGTGAGTCGGGCTGCGACGCGTGGACGCTGGCGAGAATTGCAGGACACAGCAATGTGTCCATGTCCTCTCGTTACGTTCATCCTTCCGAAGACGCGGTGCTCGGTGCAATAGCAAGGCTAGGTGGGCACAAAATTGGGCACACGGATTCTGGCGCAGTGGCGCAGAGGCAGCCAACTCAATAAAGACAAAAGAGAAAGTTGGTGGACGTGACCGGGATCGAACTAAGTGGCTTCGTTGGTGTCGCTTACACGGAAAATCAGCGAAGTTCCCGCCGCTTCTCAAATGTACCGAAGTTATACCGAATCTCACACTGTCGGCCCGCATCGCAAATGTACACCCAATCCCAATTAATTGGAGCCGAGTTGGGGTAGTGCGTGGCGTGCTTGAATCACGTCGAGCGCTAAAGACTTGGGTGGTGGCGAGGCCAAGATGCGTAAAGCTTATCTCGACTCGATCAAAGACCAATCAAGAATAATGCCGCAGACGCACAAGATGCAAAGGCATTGGCGGAGGCTAAAGAACTAAAGTCAGTTCGAAGCCATATCAGCAACAAGATCAGCAATTATTTTGTGGGCCACCCATCAGGAGGACGAGATTTCTCCCGCACGGAATCCGGTCAAGAAAAACTGCGAGGTGTTCTCGCCGGAATTGTCGGTGGGCAAGCCAGCGACAAACTAGAGACGTTAGTAGCGCGAGTCACCACGTTGCAGGTCGCGAAGGCCGCTCTTGCTGCCGTGGAGGCCGCTATCTGGAAGCTTCAATGAACTATAAAAAGCTGGGCAAAATTCCGCTCGCGGACTTGCTGCTTTTACTACAACAGAAGGCACCGAACCTGTTTGAAGAGATCAAACCCCGCACCCATTGGGACGGCGCATCATGGGACGGCACCAAGAACGTGTCGATCTCGCAAGCGCTCGCACAGCGCATTGACCACTGGCAGGTGGCGCAGGAACCACCGCAGCCAAAACTGGAGCCGTACGTTGACCTCTTTAAAGAGGAGACAGCGGAACTCATTGAACGCGAAGGCAAACGTATTCGCGATGAGCGCGAAGCATCAGCGCGTGTCGAGTATTGGAAGTCCCAAGGGCGGGAAGACAATGAGCACAATGCGACCGCAATCACGAACTTCCTTCAGACCAGCGACAAATTAAAGAGCGTTAAGGGCCGCTTCACTCCGCAGACGGTTGACCTCGACGTTGACTTTCTCGGAGCTAAAGGTTCGAAGGTTCTGCAATGGCGACCGAAGGTTGGGGCACCGCCTCCACCACCACCGCAACCAGTCCGCCGACTCTCGAACTGTGAGCCGGAACTTCCGCTCGATGCGAACCAATTCCAGATGCGTCGCGCCAGCGTTGAGCAACTCCGGGACCTTGACGCCCGCCGTCGCGCCTCGAAGCCGCATAGCAGTGGATGGCACGGCGCGAGGGTTCTAAGCTTCGACGGCGAGCCGGGGATAGGAACGGAGTCGTCCAAAGTTGGGCGGCTGTTTTCACTTCTGCTGGGCGAACGACCACCAGCGCCGCCTGCCCATATTCCAAGTTTCCGATTACCCGACTTGCACTAAACCGCTAGCGCGGCAGACGCTTCACGTGCTAATCTCCGCACGTCATGCCCCAGCGTAGCGCATCGAACTGCGTTTCTCGCGCATGCCCATTTTCTAAGTGCCGCGAGACCAATAGCTTATAGATGGGTGAAAAGATTGAATTCCCATAGCCCTTAGCCCGCGTCCGCCGCAATCGCGGGCAGCTCCCTTCCAGGCGTTGTATCAAAAGCGCGCAAACACACCGTGCTCGTGTGCGCAGCTTGCTCACTCGCGCTTCCGATACAACACTAAGACTTGTCAGGAGTTGACTGCTTTTCGATACCGGATTAGACCCGCGACGCCGAACAAAATCGTAAGGCCAATTCCGATAGCAGCAAATCGACGTGTTTCAGAGTCTTCAGGGAGGCTGCGCGACATAGGTCCAATTCTACCGATGTTATACTGCCGCCACTAAAATGTCTCACCACTTGCCATGAAACTGTCGAAGCTCGTGCCGCCCCCGTTCAGAGAATTTCTCCGGAAGCGGCTAACGATTTACGTCTACACGTATGGATTTCGCCCCTCGAAGTGCATCGCGGAACAAACCGTCACGTTCCTGCATTTGGGACGTTCATTCAGCGTCAAGGCCGACCATCGGACTGCGCTTTATGACATGATTACCGAGGTTGTCGACTACGATTGCTATCAGCTCGAGAAGCTTGACTGGGAACCGGGCCAGGATCGCCACATCGTTGACATTGGAGCGAATGTCGGTGTGACGGCACTGGTACTCTCGCAAATACCCGGGGCTCGCGTCGTATGCTACGAGCCTGACCAAGGGAATTGTAATTTTCTGCGAAGCAATATTGAACGAAATCAAGTCTCGAACGTCAGTGTGGTCCAGGCGGCGGTCGCTAACTTCGACGGCGCGCTAGAATTTCAGACGGATACAGAGAGTACCGGAGGGCGCTTGCTTGGCGCTAGGACGGCTTCGTCCAAACCTACGGTTAAAGTTGACACCGTATCTCTGGCCGGTGTCCTCGAACGATTCGGCGATCACGAGATAGACCTGATCAAATGCGACTGCGAGGGTGGAGAGTATTCCATCATTGAGCAAATAACGCCGCGTGTCGCAGCGCGGGTTCGCAACCTGTCCGTTGAAGTTCACGATCTCGATCCGTCGCGCAATCTACAGACGATTTCGGCCAAGCTTTCGAGTCTCGGGTACAAACTGTCCTGCATTCCCGACATGTGGGAGCGTTCTGCGCTGCATCTTCTGCTCGCCAGGCGGGGCTGACGTAGATACGTGCCCGGGCGGGATAAATTGGAGACTCGTCGGTCGTCAAGAAATATCAACCTACGTTGTCGCAGGTGAATCGCCTATAGAAAAAACGAAGGTGGAACAGAATTCCACTTAGGCGATTAGTGCGTTTACCAAAAGCTTGCGTGTCCCCAGTCGATTCGGTAAACGGAAAGAGATAAGTTACAATCCATTCGCGTCCGGAGGGCGCGCCGTTCCGTTGATTGCGGCGATTGTTGGGGAATGAGAGGGTGGCGTGGAAGACGCGAAGCAACTTTATCTGGAGATGGTGAAGCGCGGAGTGACTTATCTTTTGTACGGTCAAGAGTGTTTGACGCCAGTGGTGCCAGACAATTTTGTCGAGCGGATGGTGGTGGGCGCCCTCCGTTGGAAAAAAGTCCTGGCTATGAAACTTATCCCAGTAGACCAGCAGAACCGGATGGAAGGACGCGACTGGCCGCCTTTGGCGCTGACAATGATAGGGATGGAGCGGCTCAACAACGTGCAGGCCTGCGTGGAAGACGTACTTGCGAAGGACGTTCCAGGGGACATTATCGAAGCTGGTACATGGCGCGGCGGAGCCGGGATTTTCATGCGGGCGATTTTGAAAGCGTACGGCGTAACCAATCGCTCGTTATGGATCGCGGACTCCTTTGAAGGACTACCGACGCCGGACCCCAAGCAATTTCCAGCGGACGAATTCTACGTGGACGATACACCAACATTTCTGGCCGTTGGGCTGGAACAGGTGAAGCAGGGATTCAAGCGATTTGGATTGTTGGACGATCAGGTACACTTCGCAAAAGGCTGGTTCAAGGATATGCTGCCCAGCCTCGCGGACAAGCGCTGGGCCGTAGCCCGGATAGACGCCGATATGTATGAATCCACGATGCAGGCTCTTGAGATGCTTTATCCGAACTTAGCAATTGGCGGTTACGTGATCGTGGACGATTACGGCGGCTTGGACAGTTGCCGTGACGCGGTGGACCACTACCGGAAAAGGAACGCAATAACAGAAGAGCTTCACAAGGTGGACTGGACGGGGGTGTACTGGCAGAAGCTGCAATAGGACGCATTTATGTGACGCCGTGGGCTTCCGGTAACGGGGTTCTGGATGAAGCGGGGAGAAACAAGGGAGCGCAAGTTTTCACCGCCGTGGTGAGGCCGAAACCGACTGGCGTTACATTCCGCGAGCAGTCCGAAGCGTGGTTACTGCGTGCTGTGTCCCGTTTCAACTCTACTGTTTGCGGTTGTCGGTCGTATAGTGGGCTTCGAGATACAGGGTGATCCTCTTCGTGTTGTCCTCGGGAATCGCTGCGCCGAAGGTTTTGTTCATCTTCTCCACCTCGGCTTCCCAAGTCGTAGCGGGGAGCGGCGGCTGCATGGTGATGTAGCGCGGGCCGTGGCAGGTGTTGCAGTAGATCTGGACATCCTGAAGGCCCTCCCCAGGAGCCAGATCCACAGCAGGCACCGGATACGCCGAAACCTGGTAGTTTGCATCCGGCAAAAGCTGGATCGGCGCGGCCTGCCGCAAGCTTCCGAGTTCCGCTGGAGAGTAGTAGCCTTTTTTGAATTCGGCGTAAACGACGCCGGCCGCCATCGCCACGATGTACACCACAGGGAAAATCGCTAGGGTTCTATTTTTCATGGAGGCTCTCCCCTCAGCTCGCATTTCCCACCGCGATTTCCTGTCTCTCGATCCGGTTCCACAGATACCCTCCCGGATTCCAGACCGGCTCGTCGGGCTGCGTGTTGCCTTTTTCATCGGTCGCGCGCACAGCCAGCGAATAACGCCCTGGCGACTTCCCGGTCCACGCCGCCTCCCAGGTGCGAAAGGAGTACGCGCCATGGTCCTCTCCGAGTTTTGCCGCCATCCAGCTCTTTCCCCCATCATCTGAAACTTCCACCCGGTTCACGCCGCCAAACCCACTGAAAGCGATACCCCGCAGCGTCACATTCATTCCCGCGGGAATCTTCGAAGCCCCGTCGGGCGTGATGAGGAAAGATCGCACAGGAAGCCGCCCGATCGGCACCATCTTTACCTTGCCTGCCTTCACATCCTCGGGCGCCGTATTCCCACGTGGCGTGTCCGGCACGCGGTATGCTGTCTTCACCCAGAAATTTTCGTCCGCTGCGCTGAGAACGCGAATCCACGTCAAACACTTGGTCCAGTATGTCGAAAAATATCCGGGCACCACCAGTCGCACCGGAAATCCATTAAGCATCGGAAGCGGCTCGCCGTTCATCAGGTACGCGACAATGCATTCGTCCAGAACAGGATTTCCAAGATCAAGCGATTTGAGAAAACGATTCGAGCCCAAACCCGCTGGGCCCGCTCCGGTCTCAAGGCCCTGAAACTGCACCATCAAAGAGCCGCTCTTTACACCGGCCCTATCGAGAAGCTCGCGCAGGCGCACTCCGGTCCACATCGCGTTCCCCATCGCGCCATTGCCCCATTGACCGCCAGGCACGCGCGGTTGCAGCCGGCTGCGGCTGTTGCCGGAGCACTGATTTACCGCCGCGAGTGACACCGCTTTGAACTTCTGCATCAACTCGGGAAGGCTCAGCGCAACCGGTTTGTTAACGTTCCCCTCGATCTGCAGCTTCCAGTCTTTCAAATCCACTGCGTTCGGGATGCCTTCGAGATGCCAGCGCACATAAAAGGCTTCGTTGGGTGTGAATGCCGTGCGGAAATAATGGCGCGGCGTTTCCAGCTGAACGGGCCGGTCCGTCAGCAAAATCAAAGGAACTTTTTGCGGTTCGGTCACATAGGGACCGACAGAATTCCAATGCGGATTTGCCCCCGGCCCGGTGAAAGTCTCAATCGCTTTTCCCCGAGCCGGTTCCTGGGCCATCGTCACGTCCGGTCCCAGCCATCGAGTGGCGGCGATTCCACTACTCGCCACGCCCAAAATCTTCAGCACACCTCGCCGAGAAAGACATCGCTCTGTCACATTCATAACGCACCCCCACAACTTGCAGACTATTGGCTAGAGCGGCGAGAGATGTCAACCCGCCTTTGATTAACCCTTCCAGGGTCGCTGCCTTTTATAAGAAGGGGGAAACCCTCACGCCGAGCCCTTCCTTAATCATCCGGAATTTTCGATTTAACTTCATCATTTCGTCAAGCATGGGCCGGCCGCGTTGTCAGTCTGGTGGTTGACGGAATGGGAGTAATCCACTTGATTTCATAACAATATCGGCTCCTCGACCTTCTTCCAGGGGGAAGCACGCGCGCGTGCAATTTTAGCTCGTCTTCAATGGTATTTATGGCGAGTTTGGGGCAGTCGTTGACACTTCGCGAGGCATGAGCCGCTCAGCGATGCGCGAAGTGCAGTACTGATTTTGAATTTTCTGCCAGCCATAGGCTAGACGTGACTAGCCATCTGACTAGCCATACAATGACATTCCCGGGGGGGTTATGACCAAATGGCAATTACCGGAAGCGAAGGCGCGTTTCAGTGAACTGATCGATGACACGCTTGAGAAGGGACCACAAGTCGTGACCCGTCGGGGAATCGATACCGCGGTTGTCGTTTCCATCGACGAATGGCACAAGCTAAAAGACGAGAACCGTTTAACCTGGAAGGATGTACTTCTGGGTGAAGGTTCGCGATTCGAAATTCCACTCCCCAAACGTGGCACAGTCAAATCGCGCAAGCCTACGGTGTTCGATTGATCCGCTACCTGATCGACACGAACGTGGTGTCCGAATTGCGCAAGCCCAAGCCGCACGCTGGCGCCGTCGCTTGGCTGCAAAGTCTTGAATTGGGCCAAGGCTTCTTCTCGGCCGTAACGTTCGGAGAAATTCAAAGGGGTGTGGAACTCACGCGTCGACAGGACCCTGTAAAGGCGAACGAAATCGAGGCTTGGGCGGCACAGTTGCAACGCACTTCACAGGTTTTGTCCATGGATGCGGCGTGTTTTCGCGAGTATGCCCGCTTAATGCACCGCCGCTCCGATACCCTAGGCGAGGACGCCATGATGGCCGCCACAGCTCGCGTTCACGGCCTCACCGTGGCCACTCGGAACGAACGTGATTTCGCGCACTTCGACGTGGCCGTCTTGAATCCCTTCAAGTAGCGAACACCGCAGTGCTCGCGCCAAGCGCCCTCGCATTGGTGAATGTGACCAGGATCGAACCGGCGACCAAGCGGTCAAGCATCGCCTTGCACAACCTCGCATTCGGAACATAGTGGTCCATTCCGAGAACGGCAAGTTCGTGGTCACGATCACCGCCGCTCGTTCCGCTCGTCATAGCTCTGAAGCGAAAACTGTTCCAGCCGGGACCACTCTTCACAGAGATCTCCGCCGCCCAATCCTTAAAGGAAGTACACTGTGGGCGCGTGAAATGTGAAATAAGAGTCGTGAAGGAAAATTCCGTCGAGAATGTGCACCTTGGCGAAAGAGGATTTCCGAGCTCAATTAAAGACTCCGGTATGCAAGCAGGGGCCTTCTCCAGCCATTCGCGTGATCTTTCTCTCTGAGGTGCAGTAGATCAAAGCGACCCCCATCGGGGAAACACACCGCCCCGAAGGCGGATTCTCCAATTGTCGCAGGATGCGTCTTCGTGGGTTCTGGTGAGGGTAAGAAGCCTATCCTTACGCTTCTATACAGCTGAATTCGCCTAAGGCAAGACAGCAAAGCACGCATTTAGTTGTCTGAGAAATCCGCGCTGCACAAAGACTTAGGACTAGGGCTGTTGTTCCGCCATCTGTGGCCGGCGACCAGGGCACCGGCAGGATATGAAACGTTCCGTATGCGTTGCGGACGGATGTCCGGCCTTTTCGGAAGTGATCCATCACGAAACCTTGTGGTCAACCGCAGACTGGCGTAGCATTTTTCTTTATTCCACCTTGCAGGACTCCCCCGGCTCATCCCCGAGCAGATCGAAAGTGAGGTTCATATCATGTCAGTCAACAAAGAGTTCACAATTCGCCTAGAAGACCGACCGGGAACGCTTGGAAAGGTTTGCCAAGCTCTCGCCGATCAAAATGTCAACATTCTCGCATTTCAACAGCTGCCTCTCGAGAAGGGCAAGGGCGCGGTCCGTCTCGTTTTGGACAACCCGACCGCAGCCAAGACCACTCTGGACCACCAGCGCGCTGATTACACCGAGACCGAAGTCGCGCAGGTTAATCTTTCCCATCGCACTGGGGAACTGGCGCGCGCCGCATCGCGGCTCGGCGAAGCCGGAATCAACATCAACTACGGCTACTGCGGAGCCGAGCCCGGCACCAATGCAACGTTCGTGATCTTCGGAGTTGCAGAAGTGGGTAAGGCAGTGAAGATTTTTGAACAGGCTGCAGCCGCCAGACCATCGACATAACTCGATTCCGGTTGAAGTCCAGCAGCACAAGGATTCTCACCGCGGGCACCCTGGTAATGGAGTCACGCGCCTAGCCCGCATGGAACGACCTCATCCGCTGGGGTGCCCATCTCATTGAAGCCGACTCGATTTGCAGTAGGCACCTGAGCAAGACGCACACATTGGGACCGGTCGCTCAGGGAGAAATTCTCACCAACAAACACGGATCACCACATATCGTCCACTCGGCGACGCAGATAGCGCCTCAAATTCGCGGGTTCGACGCCTGCTCGAGCCTCGAGCTCGGTTTCGACCACCGTGAGCGGGCATGGCGGCCAGGGGACGAGCTCGATGACGATAACGTAGGCGAGTAATGTGCAGCATCCGCAGGACGTGACGGCCGCATGTTACAGTCCAACCCAGCAACACCCAGACGCACCAAAGCACATGGAGAAGCAGGACGGCTTCCGCTGCTACACGTGCTTGTCCCATAGTTTTTTGAATAGTCCCACGGCCACCCGTGCCTGCCCCGCGTAGCGGACCGTTTTCGTCACGAGTGTCGATGTCGCACCGAGTCTGCTGGAGCAGAAACGGCAGCGCGCTGCTGCAGAAAAGCAAGACGCGGTTTCTTGCGAAGGCGATGCAGAACAAGTCGTACGATGATGGTGTCTTCACTTCGAGGACTCTCTCCGCAAACTCTTTGCGTGACAGAGCGCGGGTCGCGGCTGTAACGCTGGCGCGTGACAGCTCGTCTGCTGCATCGGTGCGAAGCCCATTGACCGCAGGTCGGCAACAACGGAAGACGCCTCAGGCTGGGTACGTGCCGGCGATGTAGTTCTCCAGATGTTGGATGGTCTGCTCCTGCTCTGAGATGATCCACTTCACCAGGTCGCCGATCGAGACGATTCCCACCAGGTTCTTATCTTCCATGACCGGGAGATGCCGTATACGGTGACTGGTCATGATGGTCATGCACTCGTCCAGAGTGTGCTTTGACGTCACGAAAACTACCGGGCTGGTCATGATCTCCTTAACTGGCGTTTCCTTCGACGATTTTCCGTTAAGGATTACCTTACGCGCGTAGTCCCGCTCCGAGATGATGCCTACCAGTTTGCCCTCGGAGATGACCAACAATGCCCCAACTCCGGTGTCGGCCATCCTTTCGATGGCTTCATAGACCGTTTGTTCGGGGGTCACCGACCAGATCTCCTTGCCCTTGCGGTTCAAGACCGAACTGATTCTGTCACTGAGTCTCAACATTGTGGCGCACCTCCTGAAAATCAAGCTGTACCTCCGACATCTTGCCCTTGCCGGCCTAACTAGCTGAGCCCGCCCTCTTCGCTATTTCGCGAGCTAGTATTCACCGTCGACCTAACGCCATGGCTGTGCTCAGTGCGATCGCCTACGCAACCGCACCGCAGCGGCCACGATGAAAAATCGACGCACGGGAATCTACCTCCTTGGAAATTTTGGGAGACCTTCGGAGAGTCACTTGCAGCCTATTCCCGTGCTCGCAGAGGTGTCAAGCCGAAGAATTCAAGCGCATTCGTTCGGACATCTTTATTCCCGTAGTCGTGATTCCTGAATGTGTCCACTCAACTGCCACTACCACTGGCTCAAACTGCGAAAAAGGCCAAAGGGGCGAGCGATCCTCGGTGGACATTTTATGCGAAGCCACGTCACAATGCGCAGTTTTGGGATGTTCAAACCCCTGCCGTCCGCCGTGGAAGACAACCTGACGAGGGCCATTACAACCTTGTTCTAGGGAAAGGGTTGATCGGCGATGGAGTTCCCTATCCGAATATCCGCGATGCCCGAGACCTGCGCAGAAATCGTCAATCGCTTCTGAAAAACAGTGGCGCCACGAACGGACCCTGCAGCTCTCTTCAAATTTGCCTCAAGTCTCGCAAATGGCAACTAACTAGAGCCGAGGCAGCTTCTAACGCACAGGTTGTAACCAATAGGTGCTCGGGCTCCCCCTTGGGTACTGGGAACAGGTACTGCCGGGGTAGGACCACTTGGTTGTCCAACGAATTTGTACACACAGGCCTTTGCCGCCACGAAAATATCTTGTCTCTGGCATTAGGTAGATTTGCCTGCTTTCCTGCCTGCCTCCCCAATTGAGGATCTTGACCTTTACTGACGCTTTCTCGGCAGGTGCGAGTGCGAAACCCGGTTGTGATGTGTTCGCTCAACGATTAGGCTTGCGTAACTCCACATATCGCCTCCCAGCTTATGCTTTGTGAAATTCGTACGCGACTTCGGTTCTCTATCTATTCCTGACTGGCGCGTTGCGAAAATCGGCGTCCGAATACGTACTCGGAAATACGATTCATCATGATTTCTACTGCTCCTCCTGCAATCATCCAACCCCGCGTGCGTCTGAAGCAGTATTCGACGAGCAGGTCTTGCGTGTAGCCCATGGCACCCTACACGAACCGTCAATGGAATTTCCGCTCCTCAATTGTCCCGAAGTTGTACCGAGTTTCGGCGGTCTGATGAGACACAATATTTATCGCGAGTTTTCGCACACGAAAGTAGGGGCGCAGGCCTCCCGCTCAACTCTGCCGAAGCTGACGTAGGGTGGCCTATTTTCCTGCTTCTCCGGTTGCGATTGAAGCCGCACCGCGCTCCCGGAACGAGAGATAACATAATTGCCTCGAGCCCGAGTCAATTCCGTTTATGTCGTCGAAAATCTGGACAGTCTCGTATCGCTGGGAGTGAATCGGGACGGGTCAGAAGCTGTCTTCGTAACAACATTCAGCTCTGGCGACTGCCGAATGCGTCTTGGGACTCTGCTTGGACTCACCTGCGGGCGTTCAAGCCTTTTTGAGTCCGAGGGGTTTTGTCGAGCGTTCGGGCAGAATGAGGCCGGACCACAGGGGCAGCAGCAAACTCCAACACTATGACCGAGCGGCCGCAAGCTCGACCCCGCTATCGAGCTAAGTCCTCTGATTCGGAATTGCGGTGACGTATTTGGGAACGGGTCAAGCCGCGGGAGCCAAGCGATTGGCGTCGATCCAGGCCAGAAGCGCGGGGAGATCGGCGCGTGTGAACGTCCACTTGAACGGAGACGCTGTCCGCTCATAGTGGCATTGAAGGTTGAGGAGTCGCTGTTCGAGTTCCGCCAAAGAAGAGAAGTCGTTTGGGGTGAGGATTGAGGACCTTTCGCTGAACGATCGAGAAGTAGATCTCAACCTGGTTGAGCCAGCTCGCGTGGATCGGAGGGTGGATGAGGATGGTGTTGGGCCATTTGGCGCGGAAGCCGCCGAAGCTTTCTGGCGGAAACCTATAAGCGTCACACGTTTCAGCATCTTCCGGAATGGTCGAAGAAGTAGGCGGCAATTAGCGAGACCATGCCTGAGTAACCGCCAAGGTTGTCCCAATCGAAGATGATCGCATTTGTGTGGTTCAAAGACGCCATCGCAGCCGTGGTCGTTACTCTGGCGAGGTTGGTCGCCTCAATTCGAAGCGATCTGTCGTTCGACAGTACGTCACTCCTGCCATGCGCCCGATTGCCCGCAGTTTGTCGGGATCGATCTGAAAATTGTTCATAATGCCTTCGGCTACATGAAATCGCAATACCTCGCCAATGACTAAATTCCCGCCCATCGGTTTATCGCTTACGGTCACAACTTGCAGTAGCCGGCACTCCATCTGTACGTGGCTCTCGGCCACGCGTGGCGGCTTGACCAACTCGCTGGTCAGCGCCGTCAATCCGGAAAGTTCAAACTCATCCACCTCAGGAGGCACGGTTGCCGAACACTGATTCATTTGTTCAGCAAATTCTTCGGAAACAACGTTGAGCACAAATTCCCGTGTGTCTAGCACGTTTCTTAGCGTGTCCTTCATGGCGCGATCCCGGCCTGGCACCGAGGAACAGAAGACAACTGCCGGCGGATTCGAACTAGCAACAGTAAAAAAACTAAAGGGCGCGAGATTCCTCACGTTGGCGGTGTCCACCGTCGAAACAAACGCAATTGGGCGCGGCACAACTGCCCCGATCAACAGCTTATAAACGTCCGCCGGCATCATGCTCGTGGGGTTAAAACTCAACATTCAGTTTTCCCTCATTCAATAATCCTTTGCTGTCGCTCTCGGACGAACGGCAGCCATTACTCAAGCGGAGAAAAACACGGCACCCGGCGCGCTGCATCGGTCTGCAACTCCGCAACTGCAGAATGCGAGTTCACGGCCGCCAGAGACCCGATGCCGAGCGACGAATGGCCAGGCCCCTTCACTTACTTGTCTTCGCTCCGCGAGGCGACCGCCTCTCGCTGGCGACGACCATTTTGCCGGACCAGCGGTCGGGAGATGACAGATGCAGCCCGAACTGGTCAAGAATGCGAAGAACGGTCTGATCCACAAGCTGGTCAATCGTTTTCGGTTGATTGTAAAACGCGGGAACCGGAGGAAAAATCACCGCGCCCGTGCGAGAAAGCTTCAACATATTTTCAAGGTGAATATCGCTTAAAGGCGTCTCTCGCACTACCAGAACGAGCTTACGGCGCTCTTTCAGGACCACGTCGGCGGCGCGGTGTACAAGTGAATCGCCATGGCCTTGCGCGATGGCGGCAAGCGATCTGACGCTGCACGGGCAGACAACCATACCGTCGGTTATGAACGAACCGCTGGACACGGGCGCACCTTGGTCTAACGACCCATAATGTCGCGCCGCCAACTCCTGCACCTCGCGCACGGAGTAAGAAGTCTCATGCACAAGAGTGCGCGCGCCCCAATTACTGAGCACCAAATGCGTTTCAACGTTGGCTTCTTTTAGAACCTGCAAGAGGCGCACTCCGAGGATCGTTCCCGTGGCTCCGGTAATACCAACGATCAATCTGAACGGGCGTTTGGCCATAATGCTTAAATCGATCACCGCTTTTGATTCGGACAAATGTGAATTACAAATATCGCCTAGTCGAAAATATATCTTTAGCGAATACCAAGAAAAGGCCAATAGAAAGGCACGATCAAAAGCAGGACCAACGACTCGATCACGGTAACGCAAAGCCCGACGCGAAAAACGTCGCGGGCCTTGAAATAACCGTAAGAATAGCCGGCAACTAGAACTCCCGACTGGTACACAAAAATTTTGCCGCCCGCCGCAAACGCCCAGATCAATCCCAGCGGCAGCGGATGAATCCCGTTGGCGCGAGCAAAGCTCATTAGACCAGGCATCGATGTGGCAAGCATGCTGATTTCGTTTCCTAAAAAGATGTGGTAAATAAAAGCGGTCCAATACGGGACGAGGGCCAAAGCGAAGGTGCTGCTGGTCACCAACGGGCGCAGCCAATCAAACATGATCGCGGTCATGGTGTGGAGAGCCCCGGTCTGCACCAGCACCGTTCCCATGCTGATGGCCGTAGCTACAAAAAAAACGGGAAGATAATTGAGGCGCTTCATGTCGTCCTGATTCAGGATGCCAACGCCGGGCACGCATGCCAATAAACCTACCCCGATACCGATAATCGCAGGCGAGATGTGGTGAATCAGGTCCGTCATCCACAGCGCGATGGCCAAGAGCATTAAGAACAAAGCTCGCTTCTCCATGGCCGTCCATGGCCCCATACTGTCCAGTTCGCTTCGAAGAAATTCCGCGCCCCGCTCCAATGCCGCCTCTTCGGGTGGATAGAGCCATGCGACGAGTCGCCAGATTCCAAAGATCGTAACGATGGCACACGGCAAAAAAGCCAGCAGCCACAGGCTGTAATACACATGAATATTGGCGCCATTCTCGATCAGGCCACGGCCGAGAATGGTGGAAGGACCCGCGATCACCATCTTGTCGAAACAGCCGGCCGTATAAGTCAAAGTAATGAAGATTCCTTTTCCGATGTTGCTTCCTTTTCCCAACCTAAAAACTTCCATCAAACCGAGTGCAACCGAGGCCATGATTACGACACAGGCGATCCCCGAAGGCACCAAGAAGGTCAACAGAAAAGACGACAAAATGATTCCGAGAAGCAGGCGCGAGTAACTTGCACCCACTCGTTGAATGACCAAATAAGCCAGTCTGCGCGCTAAGCCCGTCTTGGTCGCCATCATTCCAAAAAGACCAGCTCCAAAAAGAAACCATGCTGTTTGGTCGGCAAATCCGCTGAAGGCTACTTCGAACTTAACGACTTTTAGCACCCAAAACAGATAGCAGCCAACGAGCCCGGTAAGCGCATGAGGAATCGGTTCGTTGATCCAAGCGATAATCATGAAAGCGGCCACGGCCAGCGCGTGCTTGGAAGTCGCATCGAAATTAAGCGGAGCGAACCACAGAACCACTGGTACCGCGACAGCCAGAATGCTGCCGATGATTTTTCGCGTAGAGATTCCGAATTCGTTCGCTCCGTCAAAACGCACGAAGGATTGCGCGACCTCCGCCATTAGTGTTTTCCTTTTGTCGTAGGTTCCCCTGCTGCATCGCGCACTCGGCTAGTAGCTCCGACCGGTTCGCCGGAAGCAGCGCCATTACCGTTGGTTGTTGGTTCGGCGAGAATTTTGCCCCACTTTGCTTCCGCGGCACGCCGCACGTCAGGACTAGATTCCGCGACGGGAGGGAAGTCTTTCATCCATTCGTAGGGCCTGCACGCATCAATGACGGCTCGCGAGCTGTGCCCGCGCTGGGCCATAGGAATAATTGGGTCGAGCGATCCGCTCCAACTGCGGCGGATAATCTCGATGTCGATCTCAGGATTGGAACGGGTTGTCAGCGCCCAAAGAACATCGTTGGTGTTCGTAACGTCGATGTCATCGTCGACGACGATGGTGTAGCGACCAAGGTAGGCGCCAGCATGACAGTACGCAGCGATCATCCCGGCTTGGCGCGCATGCCCGGGATAGCGCTGTTTTATGGAAACAATGGTCAGCAGACGGCTTCCTCCCGCCTCGTGGCACCAAACACCGGTCACGTCCGGAACACCCGCCTTTTCCAATTCCTGCCAGATCAACGCTGAGCGCATAAAACAGCGCATGTAGTTAAATTCACAGGGTGGCCGGGTCGGCGGCGCGCCGAGAATGATAGGATTGTTGCGGTGATATAGCCGCTTAACCTTCATGGTCGGTTCCGGGCGCATGTTACTGGCGTAGTAGCCAGTCCACTCGCCAAACGGGCCTTCGTTGTGGTCTTCACCTGGAACCGCTTCACATTCGACAACGATTTCCGAAGAAGCCGGAATGGGCAAACCGGTGTATTCACCCTTGATTACGGGAACCGGGTGGCCTTGCAGGCCGCCGACCCATTCATATTCGGAAACTCCGTAGGGCACTTCCATTCCACCGGCGAGATAAAGCAAAGGGTCATGTCCGAAAGAAACCGCCAATTTGCAGGATTGGCCGCGCGCGAAATATTTTTCGCGCATGATGCGCCCTTGTTTTCCAGGAGAGATGAAGAATCCGAGGGTATCGCGGTCGTGGACCATCACGCGATACGTTCCCAGGTTGACCCAGCCTTCATCCGGGTCGACCGTGATGTCCACCGAGCCCGTGCCGATGTAGCGTCCGCCGTCGAGTTCATGCCACTTCGGGCTGGGGAACTTAAACATGTCAATATCTTTGCCCTCGATCACGTTTTCCATGACCGGGCCATCCTTAACCACGTCGGGCTTGAGATATTCCAAGTCGGTGATGTGCTTCTTGATGTCTTTCACGAATTGCAGGCGGGTATAGTTCGTATCCATGTGCAACGTCATCGCCAGGCGCTTGGTGGTGTTGAGGGTGTTGGACAATACGCGATAACCCGCTGGATAGCCCTTTATTTGATCAAAGAGCAAAGCGTGACTCTGTTCGCCACGGTGATGGCCAAGCTCGGTAACCGCGCCAATCTCGACATCCCAATCGGCGCCGTCAATTTTCTTCAGTTCGCCTAACGCCTCCGCCTCTCGAATCCAGCCTCGCAGGTCTCTGCTTTCCATGTCCTACTCCTTGTGGTCGCTGCCTAAGTTCTGATTCTTTTGTTCAAATAAATCAGGCACCAGGAAACTCAAAATTCCGTTTCTGACGCTGTCTGATACATAAATTTCTCCATCCGTTGGGTTCAGGGCGAGCCCCACTGGGTGTAGAAGTCCACTAAAAGGTCCGCGAATCATGGCGCGGGGCGGGACGTCACCGTTGTCGGTGATATTCCAAATGCCCACGAACCCAAGCGTGGGATTCAACCAGGGATCATCGGTAACCGCCTTGGAATTTTCCTTCAGTGTCACGCCCGAGTACAGATTGACGTGCAGATGATTGGATGCCGCCAAATAAATTTTTCCTTCGTAAAATTGCATCTGCCACGGTTCGTCGGTGATGCCGGTCTTGGGCCCGGCGATGCGAGCGCGAGGAGCAACATTTCCGTCATCGGCTCGGTTGAAAACCAAGATGTCTTCCGAATTCGCGACCGCCATTAAGTTCTGAACAGGGTCTACCGCGATCCCGACCAGATGCCCAAGCTGGGTTTGCCGGCCAGTGATCACACGAACCGGAGGGGCATTTCCATTCGCGTCCCACCGGAATACGTTGATCCTTTTACCCGTAAGACTAGCGACGAGGATCTCACCGTGCTCGAGATCCAGGCTTACCGAATGCGGCGTCACGAGCTTTGTGCGTGGGCCTTGAATCACTCGAATCGGTGGTTCGTCTCCGCTGGCGCTCCCGCGAAAAACCAAAATCGCGTCAGCCAGAGCATTGGGAACCACGATTTCATCATGCACCGGGTCGTAAGCCAGGCCGTGAATTGTTCGGCCAAGCTTGGATCCTTGTCCGGTAATCACTCTTTTCGGCGCCATGTTTCCGTTTGCCATCCTGGCAAATGCCGCCACACGCGGCTGGCTGACTCAATTGGGTACCAAAATTTCTCCGCGCTTGGTGTCGTATGCCAGCGCCATGGGATTGCCGAATCCGGGTGTTGGAGTGCCCGCCGGTGCGCTCCTAAGACTACGTTTCGGCGCAGTATTACCGTCAGCTCCGCTGTCGAACGCCAGAGCTGTGTGGTCGCCGAAGTTCGAGATCCAGATTTCGCCATTTTTGGCGTCGACCTCCAAACCCATCGGGCGGTTGATGCCGGTATGATCTCCGCGAATCACGCGCACTGGAGCCACGTTTCCGCTCCGCTTGCGATCGAAGATCAAAATGGAATTGTCGCCGTTATTTGCTACGACGATCGTGTCGTGGACAGGATCCTCTGAGACGCCCATTGGCCAATCGAGCTTTGTAGCATGCCCCTGAATGGTACGAAGTGGCGCCTGATCGCCTCTGGAGTTCGAAGAAAATATCGCAATGGACGGCGGTCGAAATTCTCCGTTCTCGTTTGCCGTTTCTGCGTTACTGGGCGTCGGAGAGCACCCGCTACCGGTGTTTTGAACGACGCCGCGAAAATTTCCGTGGCTGGCAACGCCGATTTCGCCGTTCTTGTCGTCCCAATAGATTCCGTGCGGGTCAGCTAGACCCGTTTTGGGTCCGCGAATAACGCGCACTGGAGCTTCGACGCCTTGTGCTTCTCTTCGATAGAAAACGACCGCGTTGAAAATTTCGGCGGTCACGGCGAGTTCATTGCTTGTGTGGCCAAGGGCTAAGCCCCAAGCCTGGTGGGGAACCGATAAAATGCGCGACGGTTTGGCATTGCCATTGCCCGCATACGGCATTACCACTACGGTATCTTCGATATCGTTGTTCGCGGTGTAAATTTCCCGTCGCTGCGAATCCAAGGCCACCGCGGCAACCATCCCGATATAAGTTTCCGGACCGATAATCTGGCGCATGGGCACGGTTTGTGTACCTGCAAATTTGTTCTGTGAACGATCGTAGAGAAGCAAGCTCTTTCGATTCGGGTCGCTGGCCACGACAACGTTATTTTCGGCATCGACCGCGATTCCATTGAGCGCCGGGTAAGGATCGGCGACCATTCGCGCCGCGGGGATGTCCTCTGGAAAAGGTTGCGAGCGGCGCTCGTCTGAAGTGGAGCGGGCGAACGCGGCGCACGACACGATCCCGGTCAGGGCAAAACCCCAAGCCGTGAATCGTTCCGTCATGCGCCGCGCGTTCATCAAAAGTTGAATTTTACGCCCAACTGAATTTGCCTGGATGTAGTCAACGTGGGCGGTTGCAAAACACCGGCGGACGCCAGCGGCACACCACTGCCATTAAACACTGCGGTGGTCTGAACTCCGAAATTGGTGTGGTTCAGGCTATTGAAAGCTTCAGCGCGAAACTGAACCTTATATTTTTCCTGGTGGAAGGCGACGTTTTTAAACAACGAAAAATCGAGGTTCGCGAAACCCGGCCCGCGCAAAGTATTCCGACCAAGATCGCCAAGTACTCCCGGGGCCGGGAACGAAAAACAGTTCAAATTAATATAGTTATTCGGCTCTCCGGAATTTACCGGATTTGTCGAACAACCCGGCCCAGGATTGAAATTAGGCCTTTGCCCTCCGGCGCTGCTGTTCACTCGGCTATTTCCTGTGAACGCCTGGTCCGATGTCAGCTTCACTGTAAAAGGAACTCCCGAGTGGACAGTAAAAATTCCGCCAAGCTCCCACCCTCCCAGGACTGCGCGCGGCGCACCGCGAAGCCCTTCCGAAACTGGGATATTCCACGTGCCGTTCAGTACAAAGTTATGGGTGATATTAAAATCCGAGACCCCGTTCTGAAGGTTGGGAACGAACGCGTAAGACGGGCCAGCCGTATTCAGATATTCGTTGTCGCTGAAGGTGGCCGAGCCCTGGTCCGTACTCTTGGACCAGGTATAGGATCCTTGGAAGGCAAACCCGTGATTCAACTTCTTGCTGACATTTACGAGTAGCCCGTTATATTTAGAATAATCTCTCCACAAGGTTCCGACGATCCGCCCGAAATTGGGATTGATTCTCTGAATATTCTTAACCTGTTGTTTAAAAGTGCTTCCCGGAGGAATCGGGAACATAAGCTGGCCGTCAGGTAAGAACGTAACCTGGGATAGTGGAACCTGGTCCATATCCTCAATGCCCAGTGGAACGTGCACGGCATGTGATCCGACATAGCCAATCGTCAGGGCGGTGCTGGAGTTGAGCTGTCTCTGGATTGAAAAATTCCATTGGTCGTTGTAGGCACGATGCGGATTGGCCTCGACAAAAGCTACGCGGGCCGTATTCGGCGTGAGCAAAGCAAGCCCTTGATTCGGAAAATCGTTCGGCGAAGGCGTTTGCGCCGTGCCTTGCAGGAAGAACGGCGCACCGTGAGTACGGTTGATGAACAGGTAAGGCAGGGGAAGTATGTCATACATACCGAACGACGCCCGAATGGAAGTTTTTCCGCTTCCGGTGGGATCCCAAGCCAGGCCAACGCGGGGTGCGAAGTTTCGCTTGGTGGGAATGTTGAAAAAAGCGCCGCCCACCCTCGGGGTTGGATCGGTCAGGTTAACCAGCGTCGCGACTTTGCCGTTCTGCTCCGAAACTGGCGTCGACGTTTCATACCGCAGGCCGAGTGTGACGGTCAGGTTCTTTCGAACGCGGATGGCATCCTGAGCGTAGCCTCCGAAAACATCGCTGCGCAAGCCGCGCGCCCCGTTTGTTCCGGGAAAGTCCGATGTAAAATCCGCGGGACTGTTGGTCAAAAGATCTTGTACCGAATTGTAGTCCCACTGCCCTAACGGAATATTGGCGGAATTGAAATTGTCATCAATTCTGTCGAATAGAAAACCAAATTGCAGCGTGTGCCGGCCGCGGATAATGCTGATATCGTCGGAAGCCTGATACGACGTGAAATGAAAGTTGTCGGAGCCCGATGCGCCGAGACCTCCGGCAGTGGACAAATTGCCTGCGGTTAGAACTCCCACTGGCACGTTTGGCAAAAAACCCAAGCTTTTGTTGGTGACGAGAGGGGAGATTGCAGAAACGTCCTGCGAATCCGCGGCAAAGGTACGGCTCACGCCTATACGCGCCGTATTCACAATGGCCGGCGTGAAACTGTGTTGCAGAGACATTGTGAAGTTGTAGTGATTCGAAGGAGAACCCAGAAGTTTTTGATTGTAAAGGTCCGGTTGCACGAGTGCGCCAGTGTCCCATTGAAAGCTCGCCGAGAAGTGCGTCAGATCCGAAAAGTTGTGATCGAACTTGCCCACCGCGTAATACTCGTGCCCGGTTTCCGCTCCGGGAAACAAGAAGAACGCCGTCCCATCGCCGTTATCCGGCCCGTTGGCAACCGGGAAGAGCCCTAAATAAGGCACGATGCTGGGGGCGACAGGAACGGTAATGTTGCCTGTGCCATTCGGATTGGGAACGATCCCGTTGCGAGCGTCGTTTGAAAGCGTCAGCGACTTCTCCGAAATGCTGAGGTCCTGGTTGAGCCCCTCAAAGCTCCCAAAGAAAAACGTTTTGTCTTTCACGATTGGCCCACCGAGGGAACCCCCATATTGATTGCGATGAAACGGCGGCACACCGCCGGGCGCGTCAAAAAAATTGCGCGCGTCCAGAGCACTATTCCGGAAAAAGCCGAATGCGTCGCCATGCAGCTGATTCGTGCCTGACTTGAAAATCGCGTTTACCACGCCGCCGGAGGTGATACCGTATTGCGCGCCGTAATCGCTCGTCAAAACCGCAAACTCCCGCACCGCGTCGACACCCAGATTGACATTCAATCCGCTTCCCGGGCTGCCGTTCGCGTAGTCGTTCACGATCAGGCCATCGACCAAGTACACGTTTTCGGTGGGACGATTCCCTGAAATATACAGATTCTCTCCGTTGCCGCGCGCCGCGCGGGAGTTCGTGGACACTGCGCTCGATTGCTGCTCGAGACCTCCGATCACGCCGGCCTGGAGAGTCGCCAATTGCAGCCAGTCGCGGCCATTGAGAGGAAGTTCGCGTATCGTGGCCTCGCCCACGACTCCGCTGACTGTAGCGCTCGTCGTATCAACCTGCGGAATGTCTTCGGTGACCACCACACTTTGCACCACTTCGCCCACAGTAAGTGAGAAGTTCACGCTGATGTTGGCGCCGACGGTCAGCACAATTTCCTTTCGCAGTTGTGTCTTAAAGCCCTTGAGACTGGCCTCCGCCTGGTATACGCCGGCAGGCAAACTCAGGAACTCGTACGCACCATCGCTGTCGGTGCTCGCACTTCGCGAGGACCCGGTTTCGCTACTTTTAAGCGAAACGCTGACGCCGGCGATCGGAGCGCCACTTTCGTCGTGAACAGTACCTTGAATCATTCCATTGGTGGTTTGTGCGCTCACGTTCCCCGGAACTACATGCAGGTAGAACGTGAATGCGGTCAGGCTTAGAATAATTCGAAGATAAACACCAGTACGCTTCATACCCTTGCCTCCACCACTGTCTGAAAATGCTGAATCGCAGCCACTACCCCTAAAGTCGACCGCTGGCATCATCTAAGAGATGGCTGCCCCGCAGAAGGTTTTCCCCGAAAGAACTCCGGCACGGAATAAGTGAACATTCCGTTTCTGACGCTATCGATGGTGTAGATTTCGCGGTTGCGTGCGTTGATCGCTACTCCAGCAGGCCACACGAGTCCACTAGCGGGACCTTTAATCACTGCGCGCGGCGCGACGTCGCCCTGGTCCGAAATATCCCAAACTCCAATGAATCCGAGCTCCGCAGGATTCCATGGCGAGGGCGACGCCGCGTCAAATCGATACGATTCGGTGTTGTTCTTGACGGCAACAAAAATCTTTCCTTGGTCGGAATCCACTTCGACCTGCCGGATTCTCACGATTCCTGTTTTCGGCCCCGAGATGATTGCTTTCGCGGGCACGTCTCCCTCGTCCATCCTGTTAAAAATGAATAAGCCGGTCGTTCCTTTGCGGCTGTAGCTTGAAACGACAATCAGATTTCGCGCCGGATCAACCGCCACTCCGCGCACTTCGTCCAAACCTGTTTTCGGTCCACGGATGATGCGCAACGGCGCAGCGTCGCCCTGCGCGTCCCTGCGAAAAACCAAGATGTCTTTGCCGCCGTCTTCACCCACGATAATTTCGCCATGCGGCACGTCCACCGTTACCGTTTCCGGGCGAAGTATTTGCGTATGCGGCCCCTGAATCATGCGAATTGGCCCTTCTTCTCCTTTCGCATCACCTCGGAACACCAACACCGCACCGGCAAGATGTACCGGCACGATCATTTCGTCGTGCACAGCGTCGTAGGCAATGCCGTGCATAGTGCGACTCAGATGCGTTCCTTGTCCTTCAATCACTCTCACCGGACTCATGTTTCCGTTTGCCAACCTGGCAAACACCAGAATTCTGGGTACGCTTACTCAATTGGGAACGAGAATTTCATCGCGTTTCGAATCGTAGGCAACCGCGCCAGGGTTTCCGAATCCCACAGCTGGAGTGCCGGCAAGCGCGTTACGAACGATGCGCTTCGGTGCAACATTGCCTTGCGCCGTTCGCGCGAATACCGCTGCCGTATGCTCGCGGTAATTGGTCACCCAGATTTCCTCGTTCTTCGCGTCGATGCTCACACCCATCGGACCGGAGAGCGCCGTCTGGCTTCCGTGAATCGCCCGCACCGGCTCCACGTCTCCTTGATCGTTGCGATGGAAAATCAAAATGGAATCGTTGCCGTAACTGGCGACGGCGATTTCATCGTGGACCGTGTCCAGGCTGATGCCCATCGGCCAATTGAGATTTGTCCGCTTTCCCTGAATCTTGCGCAGGGGAACCGCATCATTGTTTGCTTCACCCGAATAAGTGGTTATCGAAGGTAGATCGAACCGGCCACCCTGCAGTTTCCCTTCTAACGATTCCGCTCGCGTCAGAGGCGCCCAGTTGCCGTGGTTCGCGACCGAAATCTCGTTGTGTTTCTCATCAAAGGTGATCCCGTGGGGATCGCCCAGGCCGGTCTTCGGACCGTGCAGAACTCTCAGGGGCGCATCTCCCAGCGAGGCATCCCGACGGTAAACAACTACGGTGTTAGCGTGTTCCACGGTGATGGCGATTTCTTCGCGTTGGCGATTCAATGCCACACCCCACGACCCGTGCGGGACGAATAAGACCCGCTTTGGCTTCACATTTCCTTCCGAGTCGTACGGGAATACCTCCATCCGATCTCCGATGTCATTGTTCACCGCAAAAAGCTCGTGATTTCCGGGGTCCAAGGCGACACCGGCGACAAACATCATCCCGGTAGCCGGTCCGCGAACTCGCGTCATGGGTTCGACTACACCGGAGGAACCGTTCCCGCTCGTTCGGTCGTAAATTAGGAGCCCTCCGCGATTCGAATCGCTTATCAACACTCGGTTGTTGTCCGGGTCCACCGCCACGCTGTGAAGACTGGGATATGGGTCCGCCAAAGAGCGGACCGGAACGATGTCGCCGCCAGCGACGTCCTCAAGTTCAGAAGCATCGACGGTCCAAGGCGTCGAAAACGTCTGGGTGGGCGAACAGAGTTCGTTTGATTCTGTGAGCGCTAGGGGGTATTCGAGACTTATCGAATCAGTGGGCAGGGATAACAGCAAACTGCCGATCAAGCCGAACACCAGGCCCAGACCTGCGCCAAGCTTCGCCAGAGCTCCCAAGGATTCAGCAAATCTTCGCATTTACATCTCGCTTGATAGACACCGAAATCGCGGCCAACTTCGCCCCGTCTTGAAACTGATGCAAGCGCCCTTTTTGTCCTGCCGCGTTACACAAGGCGCGTCGAAAGTTTGGATTAATATCAGACCATTGATAGGCTGTCAAGGAAAAATTGCTGCACACTATGCGATTTCTCGATGGATCAACGAGGACCGACCGATA